>Ga0247815_10001397_pt1 | contig 18485 bp, 16 predicted proteins | sample UWRJL194509B1_FD_181014 | JGI IMG/M metagenome (GOLD analysis project Ga0247815, IMG submission 181014) | Plant litter microbial communities from Arlington Agricultural Research Station in Wisconsin, United States - UWRJ-L194-509B-1 | ecosystem: Environmental > Terrestrial > Plant litter >...
TCATCAATTGTCGCTTGCTACGGATTATTTGAGTATTACCGGGGGCAGTATAAAAACGGAATATTGAAATTGGTAGACAATTTAGTGTACGTTGGATTTGGTTTTCTTTCGTTAGGTCTTTTGTTTGGAGCCTTATGGGCAAAAGAAGCATGGGGACATTACTGGACATGGGATCCAAAAGAGACATGGGCAATGCTTACCTGGTTAGGATATTTAATGTATATTCATATTCGTTACCGCTATCCGGATAGTGTCAAACCTATTCTGGTTACCTTGGCCCTGGCATTTGTTGTATTATTACTCTGTTGGTTTGGAGTCAATTATATGCCTTCAGCAGCGCAAAGTGTGCATACGTATACGAACGCTTAAAAAAAGAGCAGTACCGTAAATAAAAAATCCGTTTCATTTGAAACGGATTTTTTATTATTTAAGGCATATTATTTTGAGCTCGAAGCAAATATTTCGTCCAAACCTTCCATAGCAAAGGTGAAACCTTCTTTGAAACCCATTTCTATAATTTTTTCCAGATCAGATAAATTGTCGTGTTTGATGGCAATAGCTACAATAGTTGAGTTTCCTTGTTCTGAAAAATTCACGTTCCAATTAGAGCGGGGAAAATCTGTATTTAAATTCCCTTCGCTGTCTGAAAAGGCATCCAAATATTTAAAGTTTGTTTTAGGCGTTATAGAAGTAAAATCGGCTATAGCCCAATGTTCTTCGCCTTCTGGCCCTAACATGGCATACAGTCTGCGGCCGCCTTCCTTAAAATCCATATTTTTTGTTTTTGCTTTCCATGGCGATGGTGCCCACCATTGATCGAGTATTTCCGGTTCTGTCCAGGCAGACCAGACTTTTGAAAGCGATGCATTGAACTCACGTTTTACATTTACTGTACTTGTTTCCTTGTCTACAGTAAAATTCATTAAAAGATTAGATTTCATTTTCTTTAGATTTTAGATTCATTAATACTTGATCCAATTGACTAAATCGGCTTTCCCAAATTTGTTTAAACTGTTCCAGCCATTGGTCAACTTCTTTCATTTTGTCAATTTTGAGCTGATAATAGATTTCTCTTCCGAGTTTTTTCTCATCTAATAACTCACATTCGTTAAGAATTTTAATATGTTTTGAAACGGCCTGCCTTGTCGAATTAAATTGTTCTGCAATAGCATTGGGAGTTAATGCTTTAGTAGCAACTAACACTAAAATTGCCCTGCGGGTTGGGTCAGCAATTGCCTGAAAAATATCTCGTTTCATTTTTATTATTTTTAAATATGCAACTAATCAGTTGCAAATATAGAAAGTTTTTTCTTTTCTCGCACCATTATGCTGTTTTTTTTTTAAGTTGAGGTTGTTTGAAATAACAAAGACGCACCATCGCGCGTCTTTGTTACTATTTAAAATTTTAGGATTTACTTACTTTTCATATTCCTTCAGTAATTTTTCACTATTTGGGTCTCCTTTTTCAACAAAGTATTTCAATAAACCCTTGTATATTTTTGCTGAACCAAAGTCTGTCAGGCCGTATAGTTGATCTAAATCATACTTTTCAACAGACTCATCAAATGTTGTTATTCCTTTTTTCTCTAAGTCTGTTTTAGTCCAATGTAAAAACGTATCGTCGTTTTCGTATGCCGGATAATTGAATGTAAAAAGTACGGCAGCATCGCTTATTTTTATATTCGGATTATCGTTTAGGATTGTATTGAAAACTTCACTATTTGCTGCTTTTAGACTATTTAAAATTTCAGGATTATTTAACTCATAAAGAGAGTTAGCATGAGTTCTTAAATAAGTAACGTAATTTAGAATCTGATCGTCAGACATTTTTAAATTAAGATGATCAGCAATAGTTTTCAATAAAAAGTTATTTGAAGCAGAGGTGAAACTTAGTATATCATTTTTGGTTAAAGATGCCAAAGAATTTTCTTTAATATAATTTCGGCCTCTTTGAAACATGCAGATAGGATCACATAATTCCGTTACCTCATGTTTGTACAAAATCCTTTCAAAATAAATAATAGCCAGGTATTTTACACAGTTTATACTTCCTAGTTTTGCCCCTTTTTTGAAATGGTTTATTGCATGTCCGTCGGCAATACTAAAGAAACCGTAAGACTCCATTAATCCGGCGGTATAAAAACTTTCAGGTACTTTTTGATCGTTTTTGCTTTCAATAAACGCAACCAGCTTATCATTAATATTTACGAATTTTTCGTCGTCGTAATTATTATTGTTAGCATATAAACTCATCGCAGCTTCTACTTTTACATTTAAGCTGTCAATAGATTGTTCGCTTGATGCTTTGCTGAAAAAATTGGTCAAATACGCAGTATATTTTTCTCTCTCAATAGTTTCTTCCTCGCTGGTACCTGAGTTACCATCGCTTTGTGATGACGATGTCGACTCTGTGAGTGGAGCAGGATAATTATTATTAAGATTGTTTTCTTTGTTTTTGCAATTTAGAAATAGGAGGGAAATCAAACAAAATACAGGCAGATAATTTTTATTCATAAAAAGTTTACTGGAAATCAAATTTCATTTTCAAAGATTAAAGGTTTAGGCAAACAACGGCTTGAGACTTGGTGCAGCACCATTATAGTGTAGTATATTTAGTTATCCCAATTTTCGATCAAATTAGTATTCCATAAATTCAGGGCATAATCTTTAAAAAATTTTGGTGCTTTTTTAAAGTTTTCGTCCAATTTATATTCGCCTCCTAAAAATTGTTTTTCACCATTATCATTTAATCCCACTTCTACTTTATTTTCGCCGCGAATCGCATATTTCTGATTTCCTTCATACATTATGATTTTCATGTCTGATGGGCTCACATCGCCATGACAAACAGTTTTATACATCAGCCATACTTCGGCAATTCCGTTTTTGTTTAAGTCAGTAATTTTGAAGGTGTTTTTCACAAAAGAAGCAGTAATATCGACTGGGCAGTCATTAATAAAATCATAAACTTTCCAGACTTGTTTGGCCTGATTGTCTGCAATAATAAAATGATAGGCAAATAATGCAGCATCAGAACTATCGTCAAATTCGTGCTTGAACTTTTTGCTTACATAATATCCGGTTTCAGTTGTGATCACAATATTATCGCCCAAGTGATCTTTCCAGCGCACGGCATTTTTAATAAACCCTTCGTATTTAATTGAATTTGGAAATTGAGTAGAATCTATTTTGCTAACTATTAAAGAATCTTGCTTAGTTTCATTTAATTCTAAACTTGCTGCTGCTGTTTTTACCTGCTCTTTTTTATCTTGCTTACAGCTTGAAAATAAAATAATTAGTAAAGATATAATGATGATATTTTTCATAAACAGGTTTTAATTGGTCTTTTTTAGAGGTGCTAAAATATACAAAAACAGCCACTAATAAGTAAATTGAATTTTTTATTTATGCTAAGTTTTTCGTAAATAATAAACAGAAAAATGAAAATGTTTTGGCCTATTTAAGCAGCTTTAAAATGGCCGCTAATTTCATTTGAGAGGCAATTTGAATTGGCTTTTTTCCGTATGAGATCTCGTCGCCGGCATCAAAAGTTTCGGGTTTGTTTTTATTCACGCCTTTTTTAAGCAGGTATTGCACCATTTCGGCATTTCTATTTTTGACAGCAATAATTAAGGCAGTTTCTCCTTCATAATTATTAGAATCCCATTCGTCCTTGTTTAATTTTAATGCATTCAAAACCTGATAATCAGATTTCCGAACAGCTTGTTCAAACACCCAGAGTTTTCCTCTTATATCGCCTTTGTCCTGATTGGCACCTTTCAGTAAAAGCAGTTTGGCACAATCATAAAACTGGCCGAAACCAGCCGTATTAAAAGCACTATTAGTGGTGATACTGCCTCCTTTTTGCAGTAAATATTTTAATATTTCTAAAGTTCCTTTTCCTGCAGCAACTTCAACCGCAGATTGGGAATTGCTTTCTCCTGCCGAAGCTTTTACAGTATTATTGATGTTGGCGCCGCCTTCAGCCAGTGCCTTTACAAGTGCTAAATTATTCTGCCAAATTGCGGCCTGCAAGGGTGTAATCTTATTTTTTGGCTCATAATTCGCAGGAAATTTCGTCTCCAGCATTTTAATCGCTTTTGGGGTATTATCTGCAAAAACCGCATCATAAAATTCTTCAGTAACTTCTCTCGCTGGCGTTTGCTTCGGTTTTGTTTGCGAAAATGATCGATCAAAAGCAAGCAAAATAATAAGCAGCATTGCTATTTTTATTTTTTTCATACCATAATTTAAAATGATTTTTAATATTTGCAGTTGATTAAATCCAAATTAATTAGCCGCGAAATTTATTTCGCACAATAATATCTTTAAGTCTCGCTTTCAAATCTTCGCCGGCATCATAAACCATTTGTTCGTTGTTTGGGAAAGGAACAGCGCGCTTGTCAAAATACGTAAGATAATTATCTTCACAGGCATTTCTGTTTCCTTTGTAAGTCGAATAAATATTCTCAAAAATAAATTCGCTCGTTAAAGGAAACGTTTGCAGCAGCTGATTCGTTCTCACATCAACATAATCTACTTTTGCCGTTACCTGACACGATTTAAATTGTCTGAATTCATAAATATTTGCCCGAAGCAATTTATAATTATCTACTTTTATTTCCTTGCCTAAACTATCTTTTACGGGTTTCCCGCGACTGTCTAAAAGTGTTTTTACGCCATCTTTAACTTGTCTTTCCTTAATAAATTCCTTCTCCTTAATCTGCTCCGGCGAAATAATAATTTGTCTGAAATTGATAATCAAACTATAATCGTAGGTAACATTTTTTTGTCTGAGACTATGATAAACCGTCCATTTATCATTTAATCCGTAGGTTTTAAAATCCAGCAGATCATCCTGAAGCAGTTTCGGAATCACCATATTGGTTTCGTTTTTAGCATAAACATCTACAAAATCAGTTCCTTTAAACTGCGCATCTTCCATCAGTTTTTTTACATTTTTATATCCGGGATTAATACTTTCCAGATAGAAAAAATCATCATAAGCCTTTCTAAAGTCCAGTTTATTATTCGACTTTAAAAGAGCCGAAGCATTTTCATAGAGATATTTTGAAAGTGCATTTTTAGAACTTACAATTTGATCCGAGTAATTGTCAAACAAAAAACTGGCATTTTTTCCCTGTTTCAATAACGCCAGAGGCAGTAACGGCCTTATTTTTTCCTGACGATTATTGAGTTGTAAATACGTATTATAAATACGCTCTGAGTTTACCGGATTTGCCTCTTTTATCATCAAATCAAGGTTGCGCAAATCCCTGTCTTTTGCCTTTGCAAAAGCCTCTTCGAGCAAATAAACGTAGTCTTGTTTCCCTTTCGAATCCTTCTTCGTGCGCAGCCCTTCTACCGCGCGGTCTATCGCTCCATCATAATTGCCATCGCTCAGCAAAGACTGCGTAGTTTTTACGCCACATGACGAAAGCGCTAAAAATAATATAGAAAACAGGAAAGTAATTTTTTGCATAATACCAGCTTTTGAAGTGTAAATATATCTTTTTTAACTTTCAACAACTATGCCTTTTTTAAAATTATTTAGGGCAGCAGCAATCACTGTTTTCATCAGAAGCACTCGTCCCGCTGTCCGCTAAATCTTTTCCTTGCTAAAGAAGCAAGAAAAAGGATACCGCTCCCATCGGGGCTAAGTTAGACGTTTAGTTTTCATAAGAACAGTACCTTAAAACACTATTTTGTTATTGTGCGTTTCTTGCGGGTGCATGTCATTTATTTATTTTGAGAAACAACTTTCCACTTTAATTTTTTATAATGAGGATATTTTTTCTTGTTGATAACAAAATCAATTAATGCGCCGCAGGTACCAATTGTTCTATCGCAATTATCGATTGGCATCCTTCCGTCATTATAGAATATTGTATCGTTCAAAATCTTTGCTTTCATAATTGCTGCATTGGGAACGCCGCCACAACAATCTCCTTTTACTAATGAAAATGTAAAAACTGCTGTGTCTTTATTTTCATAATTCCATTTATTAAATTTTTCCCTGTCAATAAAACTGTATGTAGAATTTCTAAAATAAGAATCAAAAGTAGTTTTCGGTTTCGTTGTTAGTGGTCTAAATGAGAATAAACCAATTATAAGAAAAGTAAATAATAAAGAATATTTCATGGTTAGTTTTTAATGTGTTTTTCTAATTTATTTATATTCTTTTCCGTTAAAAACTAATTTAGAAGTTGTTCTGGTAAGGGTTTCTTTAGAAATACAATCATCAGTTGTTGGGATGTTTTTGGTTTTTACAATTTTAGTTTTAACGATAATATTATTATAGTTATGGGTCTGCACTTTATCCATATCAATAGTCGAAGTATGATCTTCAAATTCTCCCGCACAATTCGTATCCCATTCTCCGTTAGATTTTGAAATGGTGTAATTAGTAAGGACTGGTTTCAATGCATTTTTGTCTACAATATATAATGATAAATTGCTTTCGCTGTAAGGATTTGGCCGGCTGCTGCCATAATAATTTACTCGCACTCCAAAAGCTCTGGTGGTTTTGTTGAGTAGATATAATCCGGTATCGATCGAGATACTGTCTAACATGATGGCATCTGATGTCCATGCATTTGGTTCTATAAATTTATAGAGTATTTTTCCGGTCAAATTATCGATCACCACTATATAAGCATCTAATACAAAATAGTCTTCAGTTACTTCAGAGGTATATTTAGGAATAACCAGAATACTTTTGCCTTTATCATAAGGTATTATTTTTTGAGTAAAATGCGCAAGATCTACAGCGCTTTCTTTTATGTTGAGCTGTTTTAAAACAGTAGTCAAATGATCTGTATTTTGCGAAAACGAAATTTGAAAACACAGTAGCAAAGCAAAGAAATATCTTTTCATGGTTGTACGTAATCTATGTTAATTAAGTTGAATTTTTTAATTACCGGATTAAACTCATACTGCAGCGTATTTCCTTTAAAACAGCTTTTTGATTCTTCAAGTAAAGAATTCGTAATATGCAATTTCTTCGTCCCAATAAAATCATATTCAAATCCGATGTAATTGTCTTTAAAAAATTCCCGGCATTTTTCGTCATTTTCATCAATTATTAAGGTCGTCAAAAAGTGATCGAAAATGTCTTTAAAAGGTATATATGTCAATGCTCCATTTAAGTATTCAAATGCCATAAACTGATTTCCATCGCCAACGACATCATCAGTAAGTACGATATAATGATTGGTCTTAACTTTGTAAATTGATAAAACCCAATATCCATCTACCACCTGAATTTCCAGCGTATTGGGTTGTGTGAGTGAGATTTTAGAAAAATGATCGCGCGACGGCAATGCATAGCTGTTTTTTTTAATTTTATTCACAAATTCAACTCTGTCTACTTTATTCCATTCCCAGCTTCCCATTGTGCTGTCTGGTAAAATAGTAAGAATGTCTAATAAGTTTTTATGTTCAGGATAATTAATTTTTAAAGTGTCTGGCTTGTCAATAGCATCATTTTGTGCTTCAGTTTTTAGCGAGTCTTTTATTATTTCGTTCGAAATTTTAGAACCTGATTTTTCGTCATTCTTTTTACAGGAAATAAAAACAAGTAACAAAAGAGAGAGGATGAGTGGTTTCATTTTTGAAATTTAATCGATTTGCATGCCGCTTTCAGCATCAAATTGTTTTCGTTCTTCTTCAGACATTCTGTTACGCAGTACTTTTATCGTATAACCGCCAAATAATTTTCCATTTTCCAGATACATCCAATCGCTAATTTTAGAAGCATCAATTTCTATTGTATCTCCCGATTTGTATTCTTTAACAAATTCCGGTTCGTTGTTTAAAATTCCTGAATATTTACCATCTTTCAATTCAATAGTACCAATCCACATGTGTTCAGTACCTTGTGCATTTGTAAAAGCAACTTTTAAAGCCTGATTTGAAGCATTGGGATTTGATAACCCGGTATTAAAATCGTTTAAGGTTTGATTGGCTTTTGTCATAGCTTGATTCATTTCCTGATCTTCACTTTTTACGCTATAAATTGCGGGTTCGTCTTCTCTTTCAATTTTATTGGAATCTTTACAGCTTATAAGACTGAATACTATTAAAAAGACTAGAATTTGTTTTTTCATTTTTGTTTGAGTTACGTTTTTTGAAATTAATTATTTTATTTGTTCCCGGGTATTAAATATATCGCAGCCACCAATTTTTGTTTTTTGCCTTGTAGGCTCCAAACCATTTGCATGGTTTATAAAGAGAAACCACTACAGCAATCCAAATTAAGTAAATTGCCCCAAGAGACCAGCCGCTTGGTAAGCCTTTTGGTCTTCCAAAAGTTCCCGTTGCAAATTCTAATTGTGCCCAATTAAAACCTTGGGCAAAGAGCATTATAAGTGCAATAATATGAATCAGATAAAAATGAAGAACAAAATAAAACAATGGCACTTTCCCATAAACCGAAGTCACTTCTTTAATTCTGTTATGAAAATTTTCTGCGAAAGCAAGCAATAGAAAAGTGATTCCTAGTACAGCCAGACAAAATAGGAGCGATGGCGGATATTTGCTGATATTCATAAAAGATAAAAATGTAAAAACCGAATCTTTCTGCGTGACCCACTGCACCGGATCGCCGTAAATATTTATAAACCGGATTGCGATAAATAATGCTAAAGAGCTTAACCCAATTTGAAGCAATAGTTTTTTTCTTTTTTCTTCCTCGAGTTCAAAGAATTTTCCGGAAGCAAAACCAATCAGCATTATTCCCAACCACGGAATAGGAGGATAGCCCACAATAAATACTTTGCCGGCAAAAAGCGGTATTACCGTAAGGTTAAAAAAGGGTGCCAGAATAGTTTTAAAAACAGAACCTTCAGCAAACGGAATAAGAGGGAAAAGATTATGACAAAAAATAATAAGCAATCCAAGAATCCCTAATTGTTTTGCCGGAATTTTTAGTAACTGTCCCAAAACAATAAATCCAAAACCAATAGCCGCAATTACTTCAAACATTAAGGTATGAAAGCCTATGTCGAAAAATATTGCAAAATTAACAATGGTAAATTCAAGTAAAATTAACCATAAACCTCTGTTAGTCAAATGTATTCTGACTTGAGTTATGCTTTTGTTTTTCAACGATAGAAATACAGACGTTCCCGCCAGGAAAACAAAAGTAGGTGCGCACAAATGGGTGATCCAGCGCGTAAAAAACAACAAAGGAGTTGTCGTATCCAAATCAGTTGGTCTTTGTGTAAGGGTATCAACGTGCATCAAATCACGAACATGATCTAACGCCATGATAATCATTACAATTCCCCGGACTATATCAATTGAATTTTCTCTCTTTGTTTTTTTTCGTCTCATCATCTTCTAATTTTGACCTGATACACGATTTCCCATGATAAAATTGAAAAAATAGCATTAGCGATTATTGCCGTTTTAATATCGTAAGGATCATAGTTGGAAAACAGATGTAAATCTCCAAATTTTAAAGCCAGGAATAAGCTTAAGGACCCAATAATAAGCGCGCAGAGAATATTCAATAGAGGTTTCCATTTTAGTACTAAAAAAGCATACATAATATTGATTAAAATGAACCCGCAGCCTAGAGTGATAAAAACTTTATTAATCTTTAAAGCGCTGTCTAAAGTCAGTAAAACGGAAGTTGAAATGAGATATAAAAAAAAGAGTACAGAGTAAAGCAGGATTCGTATTTGTAGTTTCATCTTTATGTTTTTTTGCTGAATGCAAGTTATGAAAATAATGTAGTTCTACAGAAGTTATAAAATCAGTACCGTTTAATTTTGCATATTTTGTTTCAGGAAAATTAAATTGAACCGGAGTTGAATTTTATAAAATCCTTATATAAACAAACTAAACCTGCAATTAGACAAAATAATCCAACACAAGAAAATAGATATTTTACTAAAAAATCTTTATTCGGAAAATAATAATCTGTTTGAGGATTTACAGGATTATAATAAACGATCGTAGCTTCGCTAATTTTACAAATAGAATTACTTACTCCTTTTACTCTGAATTTAGTATTGAAATTATCATAAAATTCAAAAACCGGCACTGTTACAGTTGGTTCGTCTGATGTTTCTTCGTTACTAAAATCAACCACTACTGCAGTAGTTTTTATACCGCCCTCTGTAAGTTTTTTTTCTTTTTTAAAAATATCATAGCCTAAAACTGTTGCTGCAACGCCCATTAAAATAAAAAAAATATCCCAGAATGATTCCTGAATAAAGGTAAAAGTTCCCAAATTATTGTTTTTTACGTTGTGTTTTTTTCTAAGCTGATTTATGAAAAACGTTACGGCAGGAGCGCTTCAATCTTGGCTTCTGATTTTTCTCTGATGGTGCTGTCCGGATGAAAACTCCAAATAATCAGAAATTTTCCTTTTGTAAGATACTCCTCGGGATGTTCATCAGATGGCTGGCCTTCTTTTCCCCAAAGCAATCCCTGCAGAAATCTATCGCCTTTAAATCTGTTTTCAAATTCAAAATACAGGATACTGCCGCTATCTGTTTTATTTTTGAAACTTTGAATTGACTTACTTTTTACGGTTCCGACAATGTTGCTGTACGTGGCAATGTCAGTATAGAAATTACAAGCCTGCATAGAAACACAAATCTGGCCGTCGTTTAAGGTATAACCTTTGGGGATTTCTTTGGCTTTTAGTTTTAAATCAGCAAGCGCCTGGCTGAATAGAGTAGTAGTAAGCAACAGGAATAATGCCGATAGGGGAATCGTAATTTTCATTGTTTTTTGGTTTTAGTTGTAATTGGATTTGTACCTAGCTAAAATAGTTTTTTTATTTGAGTTAATTGAAGTTGGTTTATCAAGTGAAAGAATAATCATTGTCATTGGTAGCGCGAGAGTCGCGTGTCAATTGCAAATTGAGTGGCTTGGGGATAATCAGCTGCAAGAAAATCTAAGATGTCTAAAGTCTAAGAAGTCTAAAATTTTAACAATAAAAAAATCCCGCCTCAAAATGAAACGGGATTTAGAATTGACATTCTCTTTTTTTTATTTTTAAACTGCTGCACCAACTTCTTGTGGCAATGGAATTTGATTTTTAAGTAAATCTTCGAAAGTTTCGTGTTGACGGATTAAGATTCCTTTTCCGTCTTTCCATAAAACTTCGGCTGGTTTGTATCTTGAATTGTAGTTCGAAGCCATTGAAAAACAATATGCTCCGGCGTTTCTGAAAGCTAAAATATCACCTTCAGTAATTTCAGAGATTCTGCGGTTGTTGGCAAAAGTATCAGTTTCACAAATGTAACCTACAACAGAGTAAAAACGCTCTTTTCCTTTTGGGTTTGAAATGTTTTCAATATAATGTTGTGAACCGTAAAACATTGGACGAATTAAGTGGTTGAAACCACTATCAACTCCGGCGAAAACTGTTGAGGTTGTTTGTTTTACTACGTTTACTTTTGCCAAGAAGAAACCTGCTTCGCTCACCAAAAATTTTCCTGGTTCGAAAATCAACGTTAAATCTCTGCCATATTCTGCACAGAAAGAATTGAATCTTTTTGATAATTTTTTACCTAATTCTTCAATGTCAGTTTCGATATCGTCTTTTTTGTAAGGTACTTTAAAACCGCTTCCGAAATCTAAGAATTCAAGATCTTTGAAGTGTTTTGCTGTATCGAACAAGATTTCGGCAGCATACAAGAACACTTCGATATCAAGGATATCAGATCCTGTGTGCATGTGAATTCCCACGATGCTCATTTTTGTATTCTCTACAATTCGCAAAATGTGCGGTATTTGATGTACCGAGATTCCGAATTTACTATCGATATGTCCCACAGAAATATTTGCATTTCCTCCCGCCATTACGTGCGGATTGATACGGATACATACTGGAATTTGTGGATATTTTGTTCCGAATTGCTCCAGAATAGACAAGTTGTCAATATTGATCTGAACACCCATTGCGGCCACTTCTTCGATTTCTTCAAGAGAAACTCCGTTTGGTGTAAAGAAGATTTTTTCAGGTTCATAGCCAGCATGAAGTCCTAATAAAACTTCCTGAATTGATACAGTATCTAAGCCAGACCCCATGTTCTTTAATAACTGAAGAATCGCAACGTTTGACAATGCCTTCATGGCATAATTAACTCTTAAGTTTTCTACCTTAGAGAAAGCTTTGGTTAACCTGTTGTACTGTGATTGGATTTTTTCGGCATCATAAACATATAATGGACTTCCAAATTGGTCTGCTAACTGCAGTAAATCTTTTGCTTGCATTTTTAAACTATTTTGGGCAAAGTTATTACACTTTTGAACAACTGCAAATTAATTGTAGAAAAATAACAAATTATAACAAATTGTTTGTTTTTAAACAAAAATCAGCATAAAATAAATTTTTATAAAACTACAATGCGTGCCTAGTAAAAAAAGATTCTAAGTTGCTGAAGTTCTAAGGTACTAAGATTTTTATTTAGATGAAAAGTTTTTACCACAGATTTTTATATTTTTTTGGAGCAGCACAATTGGCATTTTAAAAAACATATTCCCGCTTTCGGCTTTATCTCTCCGTTTCACTGCGAGGATATCGCCTCTATCGGGGCTAGATTAGAACAATTGGTTTTTTTGAAGAAAAGTTGCTAAGCTGCTATCCCGATAGCTATCGGGACTAAGGGAATAAGTTTTTTTGCCACACATTATAAGATTATCACAGATTTTTTATTTTTTTCTGCCACGAATTTCACGAATTCTCACAAATTTTTGTTTTCAATTTCCACAAAATACATAAAACATAGCCCGTGGTTTCAACCACGGGAAACGTTACGGATCGAACATAATCATATATTGCATTCCCGTGGTTGAAACCACGGGCTATATTTAATTTTAGAAACGAGCAAAAAAAAGAAATTAGTACAATTCGTAGCAAACAAAAAAACAAAACCCCTGAATATAAATTCAAGGGTTTGTTAGTAGTATGTTGTTTATCGGAATAAAGACTACCTGATAATTTTTGATTACGTTCTTAAGATGAAAGACAATAAGAAAAACTTAGAACCTTAGCAACTTAGCAACTCAGAACCTTAAAAATTACAAACTCGGTAAATCTCCGTTTCCTTTGGTTGGCAGGTTGGTAGAGCCCATTAAGAACAAATCTACTTCTCTTGCTGCTTCGCGTCCTTCAGAAATAGCCCAAACAATTAAGGATTGACCTCTTCTCATATCACCAGCGGTAAAAATGTGAGGAACGTTGGTTTGATAATTTGTCGCTTTATAGTTGCTTCTCATATCGGTTTCAAGTCCTAATTGCTCGCTTAATGTTTTTTCCGGACCTGTAAATCCTAAAGCCAATAATGCTAAATCGCAAGGCCATATTTTTTCAGAACCTTCTTTTTCTATTAATTCAGGTCTTTGGCCAGGAGTCATTTTCCACTGTACTTCTACGGTTTTTAATCCTACTAAATCACCATTTTCGTTTGAAATAAATTCTTTAGTATTAATTAACCAGTTTCTGTCGCAGCCTTCCTCGTGAGAAGATGACGTTTTCAACTGCAGCGGCCAGAAAGGCCAAGGTGTCGATTCGCTTCTTCCAACGGGAGGTTTTGGTAAAATCTCAAAGTTAGTTACCGATTTTGCTCCGTGTCTGTTTGATGTTCCAACGCAGTCAGAACCTGTATCACCGCCACCAATTACGATTACGTCTTTACCAGTTGCTAAAACCTGATCAGGAATTGATTCTCCGTATAAAACTTTAGTTTGTTGTGTTAAGAAATCCATTGCCTGAACAACGCCTTTGCTTTCGATTCCTTTTGTTGGTAAACTTCTTCTTTCAGTTGCTCCTCCGCATAATACGATAGAATCAAAGGCGTTTAATTCTTCAACGCTAAAATTTACACCAACATTTACATTAGTTTTAAAAGTAATTCCTTCTGCTTCAAGAATGGCTACACGTCTGTCGATAATTCCTTTTTCTAATTTGAAATTCGGAATTCCGTAACGTAATAAACCTCCGATAGCGTTGTCTCTTTCAAAAACAGTTACCGTGTGACCTGCTCTGTTTAATTGCTGCGCTGCCGCCAAACCTGCAGGACCTGAACCAATAACGGCTACAGTTTTTCCTGTTCTGTTTCGTGGAGTTTGTGGTTTGATCCATCCTTCAGCAAAACCTCTTTCGATGATGTTTTTCTCGATATTTTCGATCGCAACAGGCTCTTTAATAATTCCTAACACACATGATTTCTCACATGGCGCAGGACATAAACGGCCTGTAAATTCCGGAAAGTTATTAGTCGATTGTAAAATCTCTAATGCACTCTGCCATTCTTCCTGATGTACCATGTCGTTGAAGTCAGGAATTAAATTTCCTAACGGACAAGCACTGTGGCAAAAAGGAATACCACAATCCATACATCTTGATCCTTGTTCTTTTTTCTTATCTTCTGTTAACGGAATCGTAAATTCATTGTAGTTCGAAACACGTTCTACTACTGCTAAATTACTTTCGTCGGCTCTGTTATATTCTTTAAATCCGCCTATTTTACCCATGACATTTTTAATTAAAATAAATTTTTTAAAATTCAATCTTTATCCCGAAACATCGGGGCCAAATTCTAATTTCTTAACCGCAAAGGGCGCAAGTCTTTTATTTTGCTTCTCTGCGAGTTTTAATTCGCAAAGCTTTGAGGTTAGTTCAATCTAAAATCTGAACTCTAAAATCTAAAATTTAAAATCATTTATCCAGCTATTAATTCTTCTATTTTTTTCTCTTCTGCAATTCTTTGCAATGCCTTTTTGTAATCTGTCGGCATTACTTTCACAAAATGTTTCTGCTCATTTTCCCAGTCTGCTAAAATTCTTTTTGCTAACGGGCTGCTCGTGTACAATGAATGATTTTTGATTAGTCGTCTTAGTTTTAAGACATCTTCATCTTCGATAGGATCAAATGCAACCATTTCCATGTTACATAATGTTGCATCAAATTGTTGATTTGGATCGTAAACATAAGCAACACCACCGCTCATACCAGCTGCGAAGTTTCTTCCTGTTTTTCCTAAAACAACTACAGTTCCACCTGTCATGTACTCGCATCCGTGATCTCCAATTCCTTCAACAACCGCAGTTGCTCCGGAATTTCTCACACAAAAACGCTCTCCGGCCATACCATTAATGTAAGCCTCTCCGGTAATAGCTCCGTAAAGGGCAACGTTCCCAATAATGATATTTTCTTCAGGTTTGAAGGTGGCAGTAGGAGGTACTTTGATAATCAATTTTCCTCCGGAAAGTCCTTTTCCTAAATAATCATTACAGTTTCCGTGAATTTTGAACGACAATCCGTTTGTTGCAAATGCACCAAAACTTTGTCCGGCAGAACCTTCAAAATCAACTAAAATAGTGTCTTCAGGTAAACCTTGTGCGCCATATATTTTTGAGATTTCATTACTCAAAATGGCACCTACAGAACGATCTGTATTTTTAATTTTAAAGGTAACTCTTGTTTTTTCTTTTCTATAAATAGACGGAATCGCTTCTTTGATAATAGCAAAATCTAATACGTTTTCTAGTGCGTGATCTTGCTCAGTTGTATTGTGATTTGCAACTGTTTTTGCTTTTTCCGGTTTGTATAGAATAGAAGACAAGTCTAAACCATTTGCTTTATAATGTTTGATGGCTTTGTTCACATTTAATTTTTGTGACTGGCCCACCATTTCTTTCAATGTTCTGAAACCTAACTGCGCCATGATTTCTCTTAACTCTTCAGCAATAAAATACATAAAGTTGATGACGTGCTCCGGAGTTCCTTTGAAATTTTTTCTCAATTCAGGATCCTGAGTTGCAATACCAACCGGGCAGGTATTTAAGTGACAAGCTCTCATCATGATACATCCGGAAGCTACTAGCGGTGCAGTGGCAAAACCAAACTCTTCAGCTCCTAACAATGCTGCAATTGCAACGTCACGACCTGTTTTCAATTGTCCGTCACATTCTAAAACTACACGGCTTCTTAAATCATTTAAGATCAAAGTCTGCTGTGCTTCGGCTAAACCAAGTTCCCAAGGAATTCCAGTGTGTTGTAATGAAGTCAATGGTGCAGCACCAGTTCCTCCATCATAACCTGAAATAAGGATAACGTCGGCTTTTGCTTTGGCAACACCGGCAGCAATTGTTCCAACTCCTACTTCAGAAACTAATTTTACGTTAATGCGGGCTTCACGGTTTGCATTTTTCAAATCATAAATCAACTGAGATAAATCTTCAATTGAGTAAATATCGTGGTGAGGAGGAGGCGAAATCAAACCTACATAAGGTGTAGAGTTTCTGGTTTCAGCGATCCAAGGCACTACTTTTTCTCCAGGTAACTGACCACCTTCTCCAGGTTTAGCACCCTGAGCCATTTTTATCTGGATTTCTTTGGCATTTGTCAAATAGTTGATCGACACTCCAAAACGTCCTGAAGCCACTTGTTTGATGGCACTGTTTCTTGAATCTCCGTTAATTTCTTTCTGAAAACGTTTTGGATCTTCTCCACCTTCTCCAGAGTTACTTTTTCCGCCAATTCTATTCATTGCAATTGCTAAATTCTCATGTGCTTCTCTACTGATAGACCCGTAAGACATCGCACCTGTTTTGAATTTTTTCACAATTTCTGTCCAAGGCTCTACTTCATCAATAGAAATTGGATCTAAATTGTTGAATTCAAACATTCCTCTAATAGTCATTAAATTTGAGCTTTGCTCGTTAACCATATTAGAGTATTCTTTATAACTTTCAGGACTGTTCAAACGAACGGCCTGTTGTAATTTTGCAATGGTGGTCGGATTAAACATGTGTTTTTCTCCACCTCGTCTCCATCTGTAAATTCCTCCAATTTCCAAAGGAAGCAAATTAGCTACTTTTGAATTCGGGAATGCTTTTTGGAAACGTTTTTTCACTTCTTTTTCTACTTCGATCAAACCAATTCCTTCAATTCTTGAAGGTGTGTAAGGGAAATATTTAGACGTAAATGTTTTGTTTAAACCTAAGATTTCAAAAATTTGGGCAGCTCTGTACGAATGTAAAGTAGAGATACCAATTTTGTTCATGATCTTAACAATTCCTTTCGCAATTGCTTTGTTGTAATTTACAATCGCATAATCAGCTTTTACACCTTTTATGAATCCTTGGTTTACCTGATCGTGAATAATTTCATTTACCATGTATGGATTAATGGCACTTGCACCATATCCGAACAATAAAGCAAAATGATGCGGCTCACGAGGTTCAGCAGATTCGATTATGATTCCGAATTTAGAACGAACCTGTAATATGTTTAAAGAGTGGTGAATGTAAGAACAAGCCAGTAACATTGGGATTGGAGCGAACTCTTCGCTTACACCCCTGTCAGAAAGAATGATAATATTGCATCCTTCAGAAACAGCTTTAAAAGTTGCCTGAACACATTTCTCAAGAGCACGCTCCAAACCGTTAACTCCTTTTTCTATTTTATATAAAGTAGAAATAGTAGCCGATTTGAAATCTACGTGATCAATATTTCTGATTTTATCCAAATCCTCGTTAGAAATAACTGGATTCTGGATTTTTAATTTTTTACACTGCTTAGATTCAATTTCAAAAATATTAAAATCACCCCCAATTGCTAAACTAATGTCAGTAATGATTTCCTCACGAATACCATCTAAAGGCGGATTCGTAACCTGAGCAAATAATTGTTTGAAATAGTTGTACAATAATTGAGGCTGGTCTGACAACACTGCCAAAGGCGTGTCGTTACCCATAGAACTGATGGCTTCAGCTCCCTGGCCCCCCATTGGGTTGATGATTGTTTTTAGGTCTTCAATCGTATAACCAAATAATTTTTGTCTGGTTAAGAAATCTAATTTTTCAACAGGAGTAGGGTTATTGGTATAAGGAACTTTAGCCAAAGGCAATAAATTGGCATCAATCCATTCCTGGTAAGGACGTTTTGTAACTATCGCTTTCTTAACTTCTTCATCTTCGATAATTCTTCCTTCGTTCATATCAACCAAAAACATTTTTCCCGGCTCTAAACGACCGTGTTGAATTACATCTTCAGGATCAATATCTAGTACACCAATTTCTGATGACATGATTACAAAACCACTTTTTGTTAAGGTATAACGAGAAGGTCGTAAACCGTTTCTGTCTAATAAAGCACCAATTACGTTTCCGTCTGTAAACGGAATCGAAGCCGGACCATCCCAAGGCTCCATGATACAAGCGTTGAACTCGTAAAAAGCTTTTTTCTCAGCAGACATTGTCTGGTGTTTCTCCCAAGCTTCAGGCACCACCATCATCATTGCTTCAGGAAGAGAACGACCTGTCATTAATAAAAGTTCAACCACCATATCCATAGAAGCAGAATCTGATTTTCCTTCTAAGATAATTGGGAATAATTTCTTGATGTCTTCGCCAAAAACTTTGCTCTGCATCAGCTCTTCACGAGCGCGCATACGGCTGACGTTACCACGAAGTGTATTAATCTCACCATTATGACACATGTATCTAAATGGCTG
>Ga0247815_10001398_pt1 | contig 18484 bp, 25 predicted proteins | sample UWRJL194509B1_FD_181014 | JGI IMG/M metagenome (GOLD analysis project Ga0247815, IMG submission 181014) | Plant litter microbial communities from Arlington Agricultural Research Station in Wisconsin, United States - UWRJ-L194-509B-1 | ecosystem: Environmental > Terrestrial > Plant litter >...
CTATCTCCTGTCTCAGCACCGCCGTAATCGAACCAGGCAGCACCATCATCGAAGTCCATGTCGGCGTCTTCATCGTCCGATATCACGTGAAGAACGGGATGGTGTTCTTCGCATTGCGCAAATGCCGGAACAACACTCCCGGGTTTTGTAATGCCCACCATAAGCTCCTCTTTAATCTCCGTCATAGGCCGAAGTCTTTTGGAAACATCCGCACGAGTTGTAGACGCGTCAACAGAGCTGGCCCGTTTACGTCGGAACTCAGTGGTGGACGGCACTGGGCCGCGGTGGAGGTCGTGGAACAGCGAGTCGCGGCGCGACGCAGCCACAGATGGTGGCTCCAAAGGCTCCTGCGAGGTCGCCGCACACGTGTCAGAGGCCGAAATGGCAGTACGGGCGCCGTTGTCCGAGTCGGTCTGTGCTGGTTGACCGTTGGCATCGTTGCGCGGTTCAATGAGCTTGATCGCTACTCCGCCAGGATCTGCGGTCGTAGCCCCTGATTGGCGCGCGGTCGATTGTTGATGATTGTCTTCGATGGCTGGAACACCACCGTCGATGATTGCGCGTTCCGCTCGCTTACGCAACCTCGGAACCACCTAAGCAATAATTAGCGCACGATAGTGACACCCGAGAAGTTCACTCACATGCAGCAAAGGCGAAATGTCTTTATCATAGTGCAACCGAGTCATGCACATACTTGCCCTGTTAATGATGTCGCCAACGACGGCGCTGAACCTGTAGGCATGAACGTCGACGGCCTGGTCGCGGTACTGATCCCAGATATACGTCCGGATTCGCTGCATCATATACTGCTCAAGCTCCAGGATTGCTTCCGGAAGCAGGGGGCGTGCTTTCGTCTCAAACCAATGACAGAACTGTCGAGCCGTATCAAAGCGAGTACAAGGGTATTGAGATCACATGCGTACCGTCGACAATGTCTGCCAGGTGAAGTTGCCTCTTGCTGCCAGAAAGTCGCGCTCCTTAAACGCAACCAACGGCGTCCCGAGCATTGCTGCCAGAGCGTACATGCGAGGTGTCCGAGTGATTGCATCGACGCGACCAGTAGCGCTTTTTGCCTTTGTGAGCAGTTGGCGGCGGGCGGTAGAGGCAGTCGACTCACAAGTACTCCGGGGTGCGTATGAGAAGAAGATGAATAAAGTAAACCATGGCCGCCAGGTTCTGCGCAAATTCGCCAAGCTGGTGACCGGCAGAAGCCACAGCCCATGTGTCTGCGAGACGCATTGACGCCAGGATCTTCCGCGGGTCTTCGTCCTTCACCTCCTTTTGGATGCCAGAGGTCACTGCCTGCACGGAACCATCACGTGCAAGCTGTCCCGGGGGCACAACCGAAGCAGACAGCAAGTCACGAACACGCTCTGGAATAGAGCGAATGCCAGTCGCGAGTCCGAGAGCACGATCGTCGGCCGCAATATCAACTGGAGGAACAAGTCCATTCGACCCATCCCAGCGCTGAGCACTCCAGATTTGTAGTGCATTGGGATCATTGTCGAAAAACGGGACCAGACGTGCCCAGGTCTGCTCAACGGGCTGCGCCCATACTTCGCGCTGGTCTCGAGGGTTAGACCAGAACTGGCCAAGTCCCGCTCTAGGCCGGGTGGCAACAACCGTCGCCGGGTTCGGAGCCTGAGCGTCCGCGTCCATATGGCGAGATTGCAGCGGACTGGTGCGACGAACAATAGTGTGGCGGAATACGTGAGCGCGAGCGGTAGATAAAGGCGCGAGAGACGCTGGAACACCACTCGCGAGTCGGGTCGCGATGTTAGTTTTGATGCTGGATCCACGGTGCCGACCAGCCTGTGCGGCAATGCACGGTGATTGCACGCCTGCTTGGTGAGTTTGGCGGGATGTTTGTTAGGTCATATGATCATCGAGAAGCTGCGGAATCGGGATGGCAGTTAGGGCGGAGTGATAATTGATCGGCGCCAAATCTGCGCAGGTAAAATGGCAGCGAAGCTGCAAGCTCAGGGCTGACAGAGAACCCCAGGACTGGGGCTAAATTCGCCCGCAAATCCCCCTGATCTACTTCTGTTGAGCTCACGGCGCGACACTCGGTATCATCCGTGCGTCGTGAGCTAAAAAAGAGCGAGTCAGCACTCACTGCCTGCTCGTCATCCCACAAAACGTCATCAATGTCGTTCACCATCGACGCGCTGAGCGAACCAGTAGTATTACTGCGACTGGTGCAACATGTCGATTTTTTCGACCTTCCTTCAGTTCAGCGTGTTTGCAAGCTCTGGTGGCATGCGGTCACTCAGCGCGCAAATCAGGCCGTCATCGCGGCCCTGACAGTATGGTTCACACCACCCAGCCGCATGCTCGATGCAATGAGGTGCTACAACGCTACTATGCCTGGTACTGTCGCGGTGCTTGTAGCGGAGCGGCTTGGATTTCGGGGACACGAGAACATGGCGTACGACGGACTGGAGGAACACCGCGATCAATCCTTCCGCGCTACGATTTGCATACCTGGCACCGATGATGCTGAAATGGTGAGCGTATCCGCACTTTTGTAGCACGTGCTTGTTGCTGATGAGTGTTTCCAGCACTTCAACAAGACAATCAACTCTTACGGATATGAGTGTTGTCCATTTTGGACCACGAAGGCAGACGATGATGAACACGTACGTTTTCTGGTTTTCGCACGCATCAAAAATAACTAACAGGGTGCAGCATGCTAATGGTAACTGCCCATTTTCGGCACCTTCTTGGTACGCGGAAGTAGCATTTGAGGGCCGGTGGGCACAGCTTGACCATCACCGTTCTCGCTGGGTGGACTCGTGCGTTGATTTCATTTGCGACTATTCCCACGTTCTACATCCTTGCCTTTGCCTCGAAAACGATCACTTCAACCCATTGATGTGCCCCAATCCCGACTCTATGTGCGAGCGTGATGTAACCGAAGTAGAACTTCTCAGATCTCTGACCCCATCCAGCTCCCCGTTTGCTGAGCATTGTATATGCCTTCCTTTGTCCATGTTCATCTCAGCTGACCGGTTCACGATGGTGATCACTCATAGTGCCCGGCCTCTTTTGTACAACATATATTTCTCGTGAGTTTCAATACACGTTTGAGCAGCATTAAAATACATACCAAGGGAAACACCCATTGTCCACATTTGCTTGCACTAGCACGTGCACCAGATCTCAAATCGCGAGTGCTATTGAGACACCTGACAGACGTCTGTCGCACAAACACATCGCCACAAATGTAAAATTGACAGAAATAGTAGTCACTAGTAAACAACGTTAAAAACATGGCTATTTGCCTGTGGTCATCTTGGCTTCAAGGACTCTCCATATCATTAGGCCCGCCAGTGCATCGTGGGCAGCATCTAAATGCATCCCATAAGTCACAGCATGGACCTGTCACGGCAACGCAGACCGCAGCTTACACAATATTTGTTCGTGAGCCAAAGGGCCGAACCAATCAGATGTTCGCACTTTCTTGGGCTTGTCCAAATACAAGTTCAGATAGTGGCCCGCTAGTCGAAAAAGACCGACGGGCTGAAAACGGACAAGATCATCGGGCTGTCGTCTTGGCTTGCCCTTTGGTTTGCGCTTTCCCGGAGGTGGAAGGGTCCTCCGCCACGGTGAGGGATCCCACAAAAGAAATTCGGTCGCCAAATCGACAACGTTCTTCATGTCAATCCGATAGTCTCGCCTTAGCTTCAGGACATCACCTGCGTACGTGCAATCAGAGTGAGTGCGTCGTGTGCTCATGTGTGTGCCAACCTGTGATGCCCGCTCCGACCTTGCGAATGTCGTTGGACTCGAGGATCGCGCGTAGTCCCTTCGGAAATGCTGTAAGAAGACGGTATCAGTCACACAGACAGGCTGAACTCTCATCTCAACCTTCAAATGCGGTCAGCTGCAGGACCAGGATGTCGGTTGCTGTTGCCAGTTGAATCACAGCAACTGGGTTGTCTTCTCCGTGCGCATTCGGACGCCACTCGTGATCGTATCCCAGGACCTCAGCTGCCTGGAACACAGTGAGGGTGTCACGGAGCTGTGCTTCCGTGGTGGCCAGGTGAATGACTGGGGCGATACCAGGTCCTGGAAAAGGGATGGACATGGTGTGAAACCATCGCGCCTCCACTGCCGCCGAAGGCTTTATGAACTGTGCGGCGGCTACAAGCTTTTTCTACAAGGTCACTAACAGATGCTCCGATGGCTTCTGCCGTGAAAGCCTCCGCAAAGGCAGGGTCTCTCATTGCTTGCTGCCACAACCCTGCTCTGCGATCCCGCTCCATCCCCGCATGTTGTGAAACACGTCCCGCAAAATACTAAGAAAAAACACTGGATATAACGGATGTAACTACGACTTCCCGCTCCGCGCGAGTTTCAACTTGACGCGGCTGTTCCAAATTGACAGGAAACGGTGCACATACAGAACAGAGTGACCCTCCGTCATATATCGAATAGACTTGCGGATATACCGCAGCATTGAGTTGCCGAGCTCCGCCACGCTCGAGTTGATCGCATCAAGCTTTGGCTGATGCTCGGCGTAGGTACTCAGCATGCATGCAGCCGAGCATGTCTTATGGCCCGATGCGTGAAAGCGATCAATGACGAATAGTGTGTCGCGCCAGTATTCAACCTCGCGGACCATGCAGTACGAAGCCAACGCGCAGGCGAAATCGTACACTACAACCTTTGGTGCGACCTTGAAGCGAGTGTAAATTGCTGAGAAAACGTCGTTGCGTCCCTCGCCTAGAGGGATCACGTGAAAGCCATAGCAAATACCATGGGTGCACCACAGGCCGAGCAGGCCGCCCGTATATCCGCGGCGGCCATACGTGGCATAGTACTTGGAGCACATGACATCTTCACGCTCATCTTCGGTGCTGGGCACAACATTCCGTTCGTACGCGCCGTCACTGCGAATACCTGGATATCGTGGCCGGTAGCGCACCTGCGGTCGACTGTAGCATTGTCCAGTCTAATAGGCAGCATTCAGCAAGGAATAGTATCAGGCAGAGGCAAACGCTCACGAGCTTCCAGTCCGGCTGCTCGATCTCGCTGGCAATTGGCTGCCCGTCGTCCGATTGATGGCGTTCGAGATCCTTGTAAACCTCGTGAGCCCGAGTGTGCAACCACGTCGCGAGGTCTTGAATCAGGCCTAGCTGTGCTGAATCCATTTCACCACCGGTTTCAACACATTCCGATGCGACTACCCCAAAAAAGGGAAAATCAGAGCGAAGAGAATCAATGCGTCGACGTAGTGCCGTCTGTTCGGAGTCATCATCTTCGGCTTTCCAAGCCGCAAGAAGTCGCAAGTGAACGATGCTGTCAAACGATACTACTTGAAGCGCAGGCTCTTCGCAGAAGATCTGAAACTCAAATTAGTACACGAATGTGTAATCTGAGTTGTGGCGAGGGTACCTGTCGTAACAAGCGGAGCCAACGGTCACGCCACGCACTAGGCGGTGCTGTGCCAACAAAAAACTGAAGAGGCGATGCGACGGCCTCAAAGCTCTCGTCCTGTTTGACTAGAAGCTCGGCCTCCAATCTCGCCGCCTCCTTTAGAGCTAACGGGGATGCGGAGCCGGTGCGGCGCTGCTCTGAACCTGCATGTAACAGGTCCACAAACGCCAGAACATCGTCGTCTTCGTCCCGATCCTCGTCATTAACGAGCTGCCAGTCGTCTTTACCTTTGGCCACAAGCTTACGGCGTTTTCGCGGATGATCATCGCCTGCTGCATGCTTGAGCACGCGATCGATAAGATCGATGCAACGTTTGCGAAGGCGTCGATACGGAACGAGTTGAATGCCCCGTCCGCGCGAAGCAGGCCGAACCTCCTGACGCACTGGCGCGTCGGCGTGGCTCACTGTTGGTGGGAGTATATGGCCAGTCGCCTTTGAGCACTGGGTCGCGACTGTGACACCGTCCGCGATTATTCCATACGGGTGTTCGCGGCAAATAGGGCAGACCATGTTGTCACCCCATTCCTGAAGCCGGACGTAAGAGAACCAAATGCAGCGGAACAGGTCGACGCGCACGAACGAAAGTGGTTTCGAGTTTTTCGCCTCGTACTCGTAGTTCAACAACTCCGCAAAAGCGGCGAATGTACCCTCCTGACCGGAGTAATAGACGTCGTATTTGTGAATGAGACGGTGAGTGAACAGCGTCCTGTTGTCGAAGTTGAAGAGACTCAGGTTCCCAAGATCAGGACCTGCCGAGAACTTGTCGCAGGTCGGACAACGATACAATTCAATTTGTGTTGCGTATGCACGGTCCATGTCGTAGATTATGCATGGCTGTACCATCACCGTCGTGAGGTCATCAGCCTCGGCACCACAACGGCATGCAGTGCGTTCCGGCTGATCCATTGGGCCCGGTTCGCGCGACAGCCGAAGAAGCGCGATTTTGCCGTAGTCAATGTCACTTGTGACGCGACTCTCGGGCGGCAGAGTGAATGGGATAGGTGGCCGTGCGAAGCGTGAAACGGATCGTTCCGAATGCCGCTCGAGTTCCGGCTGCATCTGGCGGAACTCGTAGAGAGCGAAATACTGTCGAGGTACAAAAGGATCTTCCCCTTCGGCTTCCTCAGGTGCCAAAGCAAGATGCCGGAGACGCTGCTGGGAAGCGACGATGTGCGCACATCGCTGGTCAGAGCATGCCGAGCACATCCAAGCTGATGGGCTTTGGATGGCACGACCTACAAAGCGCACAAATACGCGTTTTCGCCGAGTCACTTTTTGAACTGCGATCGAAACAGTGAATAGGGCACGGTATATGCGCGGATCTGGTGGTGATGGCTCGGGCGCAATTTCTGTGTTGACATCGACCCGCGTCAGCTCGTGCGAGTTGATAGGCGTTGTGTCATCCGCTGGGCTGGCGGCGAAGTCACGACCCGGAAGCAGATCCGACCATTCGTACTGAAACACAACAACTTCTGGATCACCTAATCATCTAATTAATGAGCTGAGACGTGTATCGGGACCAGTACTCACTGACAGGACTCCAGCGCATAAAGTCTAATGCTTGATTTCGAACAAGAAGTGTGTGCACGCATTCGTTGTAGGTATTAAATTGTGCACAATTGGTACACCACAGCTGGCGGGAATTAGCATCTGGCGCGTCCAGTATATGTGTCCACTTCACGAAACTGCGGCGGGCATCGACGGGGAAGTCCTCCTGCCGATGATTGCATCAAGTATCAGCAACAAATGATTTCAGAATTACGCACAAGCTTTTCGTCATTCTCTAGATCATACTGTTCGGCAAGCCAGATTCGACTGTCCAGCTGCAGGAAACGAACGTGGCCGCCTATCACAAGGTCGAGGTATGCCTCCCACTCTGCAGCAGGTTCGCCAAAGGTAAGCTTGACAGCCCCGCGTGAACGAGTGCGCGCGCCGGCCGCACTCTCTCCTCCAGTACCTCCCTCCAGAGAGACCGCCTTAACAGCCTTCTTTGGTCGATTAGCTCGTGGGCTTGACTTCTGCCGGCGTTCGAGGGAGTGTGCAGATGGTCCTCGCGTGGCGTCGAACGACGTCTTCGAAAGTTCCAGAGCCGAACGTTCGAGAAATGTTAGCTTTTTCTTTCTCGAAGAAGACGTGCTCATCGAATGGGAGTAGTATGAGTGGGGCACGCGGTCTGAAGTCTGTGAGGTGCAGCTTTTGTCTCCCGTATCTCATACAAGACTTCGAAGGCGCCACAGGTGCGCGTCAGGCACATATGTATCAGTGTATGTCATCGGCTCAATGTATATCGTATGCTCAATCTGTACACCAAACGCTCGAGGCACATGCAACGTTCTCTCGGGCTCCGTCGACTACATTACGTTTCATTTGTTTGCGTTCAGGATGATTTCCAGGGTCTGGTGGATCGCCGGTCTGCTGGCACATCTCGTCTTGTTTACAGTGCGATGTAACAGTGTCTCATCTATGTTAAATGCCAATTCATAGAATCGAAAAGCAGACGTGTGCATAACCTCGACATTTCCATTGACCAGTGACACGCGTGTCGCAACGATCACCGCGTTCTATGCAGCCACATATGCAGCCACATTTCCGCACAATCGCATGGCGTTCCGAACTAGAATCACCATCGAAGCGGCAACGGGTAGTGTTAGGTTCAACGTTGTTTCTTGTGCTGCTGCCCGGGCGTGTTGGTGCGCTTGTTCGGCCAGGCACCCGCTTACGTCGAGCGCCGCGCTCGATTTGCATCGCTGGACGAGATTCGTGCATCCTGAGTTGATCCTGAGTCCAGATCGGGGCTCGTGATCTACGGGCCGAGCCGAGACAGGTATCTCTCCTTTCCTCCGCTTCGAGCGACTCCGTGTCGCGCAGATATGGCGACGCTTAGAATTGTCGTCGGGCTGATAACAGGCACTCTATGCTGCTTTGAAACTCCCCCGTGGAGCTGTCACAAGCGTTCGAAGCAGTATTGAGTCGATCCTTGCGTTGTATCTGCCGCGCCTCCACACGACCGCACTGCGACCTGAACTAGAATCCGCGCCACGGAAACATCATGAATCAATGTCAGGTTCAAACTGCCTCGTGTGCCGCTGCCCGCGCGTGTTTGTCTTTGCAGTGTGCACGCTCAAGTCCATTGTCGCTGTCTATCTGGTGGCGGCTCCGCACTACCACACCACTAGCCGAGCTAGAAGCCCTGTCACGAGTACAAAGTTCTTCTGCTTTGGCTTCCGGAGAGCATCAAGGGTCAGCGTCATCTGCCACGATTACTACGTCGGTCGCATTGTGTTACACGTACATTGTTGCAGAGGCAGCGGCCATATCGCTCCCTGAGCGTTGCTCCGATTCAAACGGTCGTTTCAGCGTCTATCGGATCGTGTTGCTTCTTTCGAGTCCTGCGCTTGATCGCGCAGCAATGGGAATTGAATTGTCTGAGCGAAGCATGAGTGAGGTTGGCATTTATCAACGCCTGCCATTTCTGCGACAATTTCTGACACCGGCGCTGATTATTAACAAAGGCGAGTTCTCCAAACTCGCTTGCCAAATCATTCGCATAAATTGACAGAGTCCTTTGCACCAAGTTTCGACGAACTTGGTCTTCTCCGATTCGGCCGAACATGACTCGCTCGCAGCGTGCGACCCGGAGTCAGGGTACTCTTGCGACCACCGATACGGCCAAAGTCACCACAGAAGCTGCTACTAAGCCGAAAAAATCCAAAGGTTGGGTCTATGTGCGTAAAATATTTTGCTTTCAACATCATCTTCGTGGCTCATGGCGGTGAACAGTTCGATGCGGAAGGGAACGAGATTGATCCTCCGGCAAAGCCAAAAGTATGTGTACAGTTTTGGTGTACTGGTCGATAGTGTTTGACGAACGACCGGAGGCTGCCCAAAAGAAGACGACGACTCTTGCCAGCAAGACCGATCGCAACCAACCTCCCGGTCATAATACCAGTACCATGGTACGCACATCGCCGTCCAGAGCTATACGTGCCTCTCCAACCTGTTCTCTTGGTGTAAACAGGCCTCGAACAGGACCTCTATCACAACCGCTGAGAAGCCAACTACTGCCGCACCACCCTCATTCGTGGTTACTCAAACCATGCCATCGCCCGCCTCTCAGAAACTTCTGCTTCCGGACTCCACTCGCCGCGTTCAGCACGATCGTCTGGACAAAGACCCGGTGACGGTTTCAGGACAGCAGCCCCCAGAAGATGAAGTCGAGCAGAACAGCGAACTATTTGACAAGCGCAAGCGCAAGCGCACCAGCTCTCCGCACGATAACCGTCCGGCTGTTCGCCCCCGCGTTGACTCGAAGCAACGTGTAGCCACCCTGAGTGCGGCTCGGCGCTCCGAGCTGTACGTGCAGGCCGAGCAGCGCTCATTGGATGAGCTCGCAAGGCGCGAGGCAGCAGCCTTGGCCCCGCTGCAGAAGTCTTCCCGCGTCGTTGCTTCAGATGATTCTGCACAACTCGCACAGGCGGGAGCTCCTCGGACCCCTGGTGTCATAGCGCTCAAAGCTTCGACTTGTGACGCCGGGTCGATTTGCGACGCCGGGTTGACTTGCGACGCAGGGCTCGAGCACCATACGCAGGCTGAGATATCTCGTCACTCCCTCTCGCCAGTGCCTGCCAGTAGCATCTTCGACACTGGCGACAAGCCGAGACAGAGTCCAGCAGTCTATTCCGCTCAGCCTGCTCTCTCGTTATCACCTAACGCACCTGTTCGCGCCAGTCAACTCGCTGGCAGCAAAGCAGACTTGACAGTTTCCGCGCATTCCGATCGCCCGAAATCTCCAGTGGCGGTCTCCAGCGTTCTTCTGCAAGGCATGACCACGCTCCGGCGTAGCGAGCTCCAAGAGGTTTCAGAGCCTGCGCCGACAATACGCCAGGGCGGCCATCAGGCTAAGGCACACGACAGGACCGGTAAACCTGACGCCAGTATCACCGACAATGACGACGAAAATGAATCCAACAGCGATGACAGTGGAAAAGAAGAGGACGAGGACGAGGACGGAGAGCAAGACGAAGACAATGACAGCACTCGTCGTCCCAACGCTGGTACTCAGTCGCCTACGGCCCAAAAAGGACGGTCGTCGAAGGGAAAGAACGCATCCACATCAAAGGAGTTCCGCAAATTCGAGTACTTCAAGCTGCCCAAGGCTGGTGATGATTTGCAAGGCGCTCTCACGAACGATGCCGGAGATAAGGAGTCAAGGGCAGGCGGCAACAACGGCTTCTGTTACCCGAGCCAGCGACTGTGCTTCACCGCCACCGACGATGGAGGCGAGAAAATAGTTCGCTACAAAAACAGTACGCATTTTCAACCATTCTTTACTACTAGATTGACTTACCGGCTCTGATTCAGGTGTTCCCAAGGATTGCAAATCAGTCAAGGTTGGTCTGGCTGCTGGGGTGCGATCTAAACGGCGACACGCGCTCTGGACTTCTGTCGTCAAGTCGGTGAGCTCATATAAGCTGCGATAATGGTTGACGGTCACTGATTCATCACCCTTGCGCTCATAGTCGCAGCGGATTGCTGAAATCTCACACACCCTCACCGTCGTCATGCACCTCGACCTAAATCGCCGCAAGCCCGAGATCGATCTGTGGGCTAATCCCTGGGCACTATACTACATGCAAGAGCAGATCGATGCACTCGCCTGGAGCATGCATGAGACGGGGAAAATCGTGCGCCGCGAAAACCCGAGCGAGCAGGCCACATCCTCCGTCACCACCAAAATGGCACGCGACGCCCAGCTTGATCTCGAGAAAACCAACTTGGAGCTGGAGAAGAAGAATCGCGAAAATCTTGATCTGCAAGCGCAGCTCGATGCCTTGCTCGCCGAGCGGGGCCGCGGGGCGCGGGATTGAGGGCCGCTTTCAAATATCTTGTTGGTTCTTCTAGCTGCTTTTCTTGGTATTCATGTAAATCGCCCGGTATAAACTTGTGCCTTCTTGTTTATTTGGTTAGTTCGCCGTCATGATCAGCCAAGTGAACCAGGCGCCGGCGGAGCTGTCAAACACACCTCACGAATCGAGTTCCCTGTCCATCATCTTCTTTGACTCCGCAGCCACGCTAGATTCCTACGGTCCTTATGTCCGATCTGTTTCGGCCATGTTGGTTCCATGTCCGATGTTATTTTCGCGCGCTCGGAGGACCTGTGTTTGCGATCTCACAACCCCGCTTATAACCATTTGAATGGCTGTAGGACTGCGTGATTTCATCCCAACCACTCATCATGTCTTTCCCTCTCGAGATCTGGGGCTCCGTCTGCACCTATCTTCGCCCTGGAGACCTCTACAGCATGTCAATGGTTGCACGCATGCATCTTACAGTTTCCGAGGACGAACTGTACCGCGCCATCGACCTGCGGTACGATTCGTACGATATATTATCTCCAGTGAATGCGCAAACGGTGAACACCCTGTTCGTTCGCCTGGCCAGCCCATTGGGAGATAGGCTGGCTGGGCGGATCCGATATCTCGATGCCGTTTGGAACCCCGAGGCTGGGCACTTGAACGTCACACAGGCATTATGCTCGGCCCTTCCTCATATGAAACGGCTGCGGTTCCTACGGACCGACATCTGTGCTCGATCCAACTTGCTTGCGCGTCTACTCAAAGATCACACCTGGCCCGAGTTACAAGAGGCCTACTTTGACGGAGCCGTTGTACCCCGATGCTTCATGCTGCGCCATATTGGTCTCAGAACGCTGAGGTCATGCCTCGGATTCGAATCGGATGGTGAACCCATCGGCGTTGTGCTACCGAATCTCATCAACGGGTGTGCTACGTGTCCAGAGGACGCCACCTACCTCCTGTCCGAGCAGCAACCACGACTGGAGCGCATCGACATCGTAACCAAGGCGTCTATGATGGATATTATTGTGAAGGCCATACTGCATGCGCCACGTCTTCGCGAACTTAACATTGCCTGGACGAATACCTTCTGCGCAAAGACACTTCTCAGCGAGACTACGCAGTCAACTCGCGAGCAGATCGAATCTCTTGGTATTTGGCTATTTCCAACCAGTCGAATAGGCAACCTGGCCGGAGCACCCTCCAACCTTCAGGGAGCTCTTTGGCTCGTCTCAGAGTTGGCCGCAACTTTCCCATCAGTGAAGCGCCTGAGCTTCCGCTACATTTGCATCATCCAGGATCGGGTTAAGGACCAGCGCGCCATTAGCGTGAAGCTGGCCGACTCATTTGAAAATGCGGTGCGTGCAAATGCGCCGGCTTTACCGGCACTGCGCGAAGTCTACTTCGGCTTGGCCCATTGGTTGGTCTGGTCGGAGACGCAAGATTGCTTCTTGCGGTGCTATACCGACGATTTTATCACTGAAGGGCCTATCGACGATGGTTGGTAGGGATGACATAGACACATTCCGACTTTTTTGATTATCTTGTATACTCAGAATGAATTTCTTGGTGTAAATCGCTCTCATTGCTCGCCGAATACATCTAAAAAATATGACCGATCAGTGACAGCGACAGCCGCAGTAGTTCCGGCATGAAACCAAAGCATGCCAAAGCCAGGGATCAGTTTAACTACTGATGTACTGTTTACACCTCCGCCCACCCAGGTTCTCCTCCTCCTGCGCACATACATCACCAACCCCCTGATGAACAGTACAACCGTAGAGTGGACTCGCGAGTGAGTGTTACATTTGCTGTGATGAGTAATGCCCTGACAACACAGCGTTAGCGCGAGGCTCGCTTCACTGCAACGTCAGATGCTGGGCGAGGTGGACATCGTGCTGTGTATCGTCTCACATGCTCGTTCCCGGCCAACGGGGATGCTCTGGACTCTCTCCTCAGTATCCAACTCATTTCGGCACGCCGTGCGCACGATTGTTCGCCGGGCGATCCGCGCTGCGCTCATGCGTTGGTTCGAAGACCCCGACGCTATTTTACGCTCGTTGGCCTCGCATAACGCCATTATCACTGGCTCACCTGCCCTCTTAGTGGCGTCTGAGCTTGGTTTCACCTCGGAAGGAGCTCCGCTCGATGCCGATAGTATTGCAACGTTCTTTCTGCCGGGTGGCGACGAGTCAGCAACGACGGTGCGCATTGCGGATGCAAAGCATGCAATCTCGCTGACAATGTGGTACAGCGCTTTATTGATCATCTCTATATTGCGCACGACTATGAAGCGTACGCAGAAAGTCAGCCTACCGGACCTTCGCTCGGTGCCGTACAGGGCGAACACTACGGTGACAGGAACGGCATTCACTTCATTGAGCCGTACGCAGACGGTCACGTAGATCTATCTCGGGACATCCAAAGCTGCACCTGTCTCGACCATTACAGCTACAATCAATGCACCGAAGGCCAGGAGTTGGATGGCTGCCAGCGCGAGCTAGCGTACGCTGAGGTTTTGATATCAGTCTTTGGCAAGGCACCAGCATTCCTTCACTTCTCGATGCAGCGCGAGTTCACGTGCTTTATTGCGTCTGATGCTTTTGGCTGGGTATGCCAACGATACCCTTTAACTCTTCACCGGTCTCTGTACGTATGTCCATCGTATAGTTCGTAGAGCCAGAGAAATGTAATACACAACGATGACCGAAAAATAATTTCCGTGCTGCGGCGCGAGGGCGGGTACAAAACTTCGGAATGCTTAGAAGTTCTCAAAAGACTGAAGGATCTGAGTGAGGTCCCGCAGAGGCCGATTTGTCACAGGGCTCATCGATCAGGCTGGTCTGTCGAGAAGTCAGTGCTGGACCAGCTCACGGAGCCAAATTCGGCGATAAGACGAGTCATGCTCGACAGCGACAGCTCCGTCAAGTGATCGTCTACTAAACAAGCCGCGGAGACACATTTGTCTACAAGACGAGACATGCTTGACAGCGACGTCTCCTTCGAGAGATCTTCCTCTCAAACAAGCGGCGGAGACACATTCGGTGATAAGATGGGACGTGCTTGGCAGCGACAACTCCATTGCGAGATCGTCATAGCTTACCAACAAGCCACGGGAGCTCATCTGGGAGCAATGTTTGAGCCCGAACAGGCCGCGGAGATGCATTCGGTGGAAAGCGGAGACGTTCTTAGTAGCGACAACTGCATTGCGGGATCGTCACATCAACAAACCGCGGGGAACTCATCCGGAAACAATGTCGCAGACAACAATTATTTCACTCGTTAGCCAAACTTGGCCTTAATTCACTGACTTCATACCGCCAAATCTTTCTGAGATGTCCCGGAGCTGTTTGATGGCGTAAACGCAACCAAATAGCGAGCCCAGATATTTAGGGCGGCATGCCACAATGGTGGCGCACCGTCAACTTGAACATTCCCCCCTCTGCCTCGGCACCAGCTTACTGCGATGACTAGCAACGACATCCCTTGCGAGCGTTCAATCATCTGCTGCGAGTCCGCGTGCGGTCAGGCTGCAGTTGTCGGCACGTCCGACATCATTTCCGCGGACAACGGTCAGGAAAGGTGGCCATACGCGGTACGTACATCGCTCAGCTACTTGAAACTAGCAAATTGTACTTATACTCTACACAATAGTGTGAATCTCATGGGATTCAAGCTTACTTTCTGCAACGGACCGGTGCTCTTGTTCGCGTCCAACACATGGACCCTTACGACACTTTCTCTCGTGGCGGTCGCACTCCTCCGGAACACGCCCAAATCGTCAACAAGTGGGCGCGAAATCAGACCTATGGGACCTGCGGTGGCAAGAAGAAACGCCGTTTCCTTGGCGTCGACTTCGATGGAGAAATCCGTATCGCCCTGGCTGTATGTCCCCTAACCACTGTTGCCCAAAAACTCCTGCTGATATCGCTTCACATAGTGCGATAAGCACCCCATATGCGCCTACATATTTCCTCCAAGTATAGGACTCGTCAGCACCGATACTCTGTCGATCTTAGAGTGTCTGCGAGTTGGTGGACGGACACCTAAGCAACATGACTACGTGCTGGAGCAGACTCAATATAGCGCAGGTAGCTGTAACGAGCCCGGCTGTGGTGCACCGCTAGTATCACATGGAGGACTTGTAGGACAGCCACCGCGATTGCGTATGGAGGTGAGTCGGCGTGAAAACATCTATCCGCTGGTATGAAGGCACTGACGCGTCCAAGTGCCAGGACGGAGACGGGATTCAAGGCTATTGCTACATCACCGACCGTGGTGATGATCTCAAGCTGCTCTCGCTTCAAAACCTGTCTCGGGAGGAGGCGATGCGTCGGGAAGAGCGAACCGACAGCGAGCAGGACATCATCATGGCCGCGTGGCTGTCGATTAACGGCGACATGAGCGAGTTTTTAAGCGGTTATAGCGCCATCCTCGAGCGAGCCAACGCACGATTCGATGCTGCCGAAAATCAGCGGCATTCCTTGTCTTCGCGGTCGTCGTCTATAGCTGCCACCGCTGGGGATCGTCGCTCTCTCTCCATTGAGCCCCAGATCGAGCCAAACGATGTTGCTATGACCCAGTCAGATTATGGATCGGATAACGATCGCACCGTGTCGGATCACGACTCAGACAGCGGAACGAACGGCACCCTGGTCAGTACCTGCTTTGATCTCTCTCACCGCCGCGGCCGACCAATCTCGGGGCCGCGATCACGCTCTGCATCCCCACGCCGAGTAGGAGCAGCTATTGGATCTCGCGCATACACTACATATCGGACACGTGACAGGGTAGTTGAACACACTCTGTCGCATTGTGTGGCCTCACACGAGAACCAGGCGGTTATCGATCGTCTCACCGCCGGTCACATCCCTCGCGTTTTTCTCGCAGACAGCACCGGACTCTTTATCGAGCGCAAGGGATCTGCAGATCATCGATCACATAGACGTCACCGGGTCACTACCACGACCGAGTGGAGTGTTGCGAGCCTTCTGACGACATTGCTGCGATTGGTGTCTTTCGACACGTCGGCGAATCCGGGAGACCGTCGCCAAGTGTTTATACACGAAGCCCTCAGTGATCGCGTGGTCCAGGACCAGTCTTCGCAGCTGATGCAAGCTCTGAACATCGCGGCTCCCGGCGAAGTTCGGAATCGACGAGTCGCACGCGTACATTCTCCCCACCCTAGCCAGGAGGATCTCTACGCGTACTGCCCGTTTAAAAAGTGCCCAATTCTGGCCGACTCGGGCTGCACGTGGTCGATGTGCATGATTCACTGTGCTCGCACGGGCGGTCTTGGCGTTGCTTGCGACGCCAAGATACATACCCCACTTAGTCATGACAGTCAGTTGCCCAGTGCCCGCCGAGTCAGAATTAATGCTGATCCGCGCTTTCAGTTCCGGCACATCATGTTACGGTGGCCTTCGCGAACACGGTGAGCCATGTGACTCGCTCGAATGTTCTGAGCTGAGCGTTACCTTTGATAGGGAATCTTGGTTACCCTCACCTTGCCCGTCCTTGGCGGCCGGCTGCACGTCTCTGAAATCCTCAGTAACGATCTGCTAGGTGACGTCTATGAAGGCATCGGATACCAGTTCATGCCTTACTCAGCCGAGTGGAGATCTCCTGCCGGAGAGTGGATTAGGCGTGACGTTCGGTCAACCTCATGGCTCCCAGTTTCTCGCAACATCGACACTATTCTCCTGGTTCAGTCGGCAGCATATATGCACACAATCGACACGGCCATCAGCAACGTGCGCACTCTCGGACTAGATATCCGAGATGTGGAACAGGCGATGCGACGCGCATACCAGGAGCAACAACTCGGCATCTCTAGATCCCGACGCGCCATCACCCTCTTCCGTAAGCGACTGGCCCACATCAGTGAATACGGGAGCTGTGTGAAGCTTGAGGTACGCACAATTTCGAGAAGTTTATGGCCCGATCCTAATGTCATGCCACTTCAGGATGATACCGAATGACCGCGAACGTCTCGTGAGCAGTTGGTTGCTGAGTGTTCTTCTTGAGTGAGAGGCGAAAGCTCTGTGTGGTGCGACAAGCAGCAACGCGTGAGGACTCTTGCACAGTGTTGGGTGCAGCGTAAAAAAGAAATCGGACGTTTGAAGTGAGGTGATCGTGGTCGTAACTGTCAATTCACCACATCGCAAGTTTAACCCATGACTCTGGGAATACGGACCGATATCAAGTGATTGATTTATATTGAGTGTGAGAAGTCACTTCAGTGCAAATTGTTCGACATTTGAATGCAAGTAATGGTGAACCTCCTGTCGCCACTGGCCTGCAGTTGGTCAGGTCACAGCCGTCGGCTCAGCGGTAACCTTCCGGACAGAGGCTTCAACTCTGGGCAACATAAGATGTCACTCGGTAACCTCTTGGCAGAGCCTGTGCTTGATAGGTTGATTTCGCGTCGCATGACTCGCATTTTCGTTCGATCGCATCTCCAGTTAATTCGGCTTCTATCGTTCGCTGGCGCTGCCTTCGTGGCCTCTCTGCTACGGTCTGCCTGAGGTCGACGAGCTTCTCCCTCCTCAGGGTACTCGACCCGCCCAGCCCAATCAGTCACTACCAGGTCACGGCGCTATGGACGTGTTTCAGTTTACGATGGATCGTGCGCCGTTTGCAACATCATCACCCACACGGAATCAGCAACGCAGATGGCCAGAGGTGCGTCGTGTTTGCCATATTTCGCGCCTTCCGTGGGCGCGATGTTCGCAAAATCGATCGTTTTAGCGAACTCCGCGTTTGCCAACTCGGTCGATTTTGGCAAACTTCGTGCTCACACCGAACCGATTGGTTTCGGCGAACTCTCCATTCTTCAAATCGTTCTGGTTCGGCGAACGCTCTGTTCACTGAAGCCTGGTGATTTGGCGAACTCTGTGTTCGTTGAAACCACTCGGTTTCGGTGAACAGAGCGTTCGCCAAATCGATCGGTTTGGTGAACATCGAGTTCTCCGGTTCGACCGGTTTTGGCGAACTCTGCGTTCGCCAACTTGGTCGATTGTGGCGAACTCGATGTTCACCGAATTTATCAGCTTCGGTGAGCATTGTGTTCGTCGATTCGATCGGTTTCGGTGAACATCGAGTTCGCCGAATCGATCGGTTTTGGCGAACTCTGCGTTCGCCAACTTGGTAGATTTTGGCGAACCCTGTTCGTCATATTTGTCTGT
>Ga0247815_10001399_pt1 | contig 18479 bp, 16 predicted proteins | sample UWRJL194509B1_FD_181014 | JGI IMG/M metagenome (GOLD analysis project Ga0247815, IMG submission 181014) | Plant litter microbial communities from Arlington Agricultural Research Station in Wisconsin, United States - UWRJ-L194-509B-1 | ecosystem: Environmental > Terrestrial > Plant litter >...
TCCGGCAGCAGCATTTGCTGTGGTTGGACTTGGATCGATATGGATCTTACGTCGAGCGCTCATACAGCAGGCCCCTTGCTCCGCTGTTGGTCAGCAGCGACAAAGCGCATGGTGAGTGGACATCAATTGTGTCAAGCAGGGTAATAGCCCTGCTCGATAGGCAAGCGGCTTGGTATCGTCGCTGCACCTCGCCCGATTATCAACAAAACATCTGGTACAACCTGAATAAGGGATCTCAATTCGGACAGTTTAGACCCCTCTTCAGGCTGCCGCTCAATTTGAACGCATGGCCAAACTACGAGTCCTTCCGGTTAATGCTGCTGTGTCTGCAGCACTTCATCAAAGCTGAGTGTAACGACCATAAGGTGCCTGATATTGTCTGGAAAAAATCACCAGCGGGCGAGCGTAACGACGATACACCTGTCTATATCACAGACCATACTGTTGCCGGACTTTCGTCGATTACTGCAAGCATGCTGAAGAGTGACTACACCCCTCACGGTTTGCGCGCGGGGTTCGTCTCAGAAGCCATAAAATTCTTACCGCCCAGCATTGTTGGCCAGTGGTTAACGGGGCAGAGTGAGCCGTTGGTCTCGTATTACTCTGTGTTTGACGAAACCGATCTGGGCATGACACATCAACAAATGTTGTGCATGGCGCTGATGAGCAATCAGGACAAACTAACCTCTGGCGACTTCCCAGACTTAGCGCAGGCGATATCAAGAATCAACAGTACGCTGCATGACGACATCGCGAAGAATCCGGCAGCGGCAATCACCAAGCACCGTCTAATGAGCCTTTCAAACATCAAACGAGAGATGGACACCGGATTGGATCGAATCATTGCTAAGGAAGTCAGCGAACTGGCCTTCAACCCCACCCACATCTGTCCGTTCAACAACACGTGTCCGCAGGAGGTGATCGATCTGTTTAGTGAGTCCCACTGTTGCTCGGCCTGTCCTTACGCGATCAGAGGAGTCGCGCATCTTCCCGCCATCTCTGCCAGGAAGGATAAGTACAAAGAGATGATGGTGGGAAGCCTGAAACTGATCGACCAATACTTGAGCCGTAAACCCGGGGCGCGAGTCAGGTCGGAGCTTGAACATCTCGAACATGAGAATGACCGCTTCGCTCGCGAAGCCTGTCTCTTGGAGGCTATTGAACATCAGCTCGTCCAGATGTATGAGGATGGTTTAGAAGACTCGCTGATGGTCAAGAACCGCGAAGAAATCATTGGGCACTATCAGAAGCTCAACTTGCCCGAGGAGTCGCGTCTATTTAAGCGCCTGAGAGATGTTCAGAACTTCCCGGACACCAGCAGCGAAGAGCTAAACATTCGTTTGGCTCATCTGCGCCATGCGCTGCTCATGAGGGAAGGAAATATTACCTCCTTTCTTGGAATCGGTGAGGACAGCTCAGTGCCCTTGGCCACGAAGCTTGCTCTTCAGATTTCGACCATGGTGAAGTCCGGCGCGGTTGATGTATTCGAACTCGTCGAAGCCTGCACCGGCGAACCCGGGGCGATCATGCGACTGGCGACAGCTGCAAGCGAAGCTCCCAAGTTAACCCACATTGTCGCCTGACGGGTCAGCCTATAAATGAAAAACACATTCGATGTGCTTCGCACCAAGAAGACAACTACCTTCGATGCATATTTTGATAAAAGATCTGCGCAAACTGAAAAGATTATTGAGCAAACGCTACGTGTCGTCGACCCCACGAAGTACAGCAACCTGACAGATTACTGCAAAGCAGTGGCGCACATTATTTCAGAGATACGCGCGGCGAAGGCTGGAGACCCGTCCACCCCCTTCTACAACAAAACTGTGCGCCCTTTCAGCTATGTCACATTGCTTCGCAATGAAACCTACAGGCGTCTTGTGGGAGGGATGTTTGACCACAGCCGAGGTACTCTTGAACAACCCGAGGTCGTTTCTGAGGCGGCGATCCTGAAGATTGCTAGCCTGAATGCCCAGCTAAATCTTCTGAAGGACAGGCTCAGCGCAACGAAGACAAGTCCAGGCTCCAATGCGCTGGCTGATGCGAGCGCGCAGGAAAACATCCTAGAACTCAGTGAGTTTCTAGCCATCACCCTTGAGGTCTATACCAAATTGCGCTCGGATTTCGAAGGTTTAACGAGACTCATCACCACCCCTACTGATAAGTACCCTGTAGGTGGACTGTACAGCTCCTATGGACTTGTGGCTGAAACTGATGTTTTGCAGAAAATAGAACTTGGCCGCAAATTTTTGAGTAAATCGCCGAAAGCTTTGGGGACGGATGACTGACCGAACCCAACGCCTAAAGGTGGCAAGCAGTGCCCTTGGTGTTACTAACAACCTAAGGCTTTAGCCCTGTGCTAAGCCACTCGGTGTTAAAGGCCCAGATCAGCACATAATACGAACTCTAACAGGTGGGAAGGTAGCTGATCTTTTGGGCAGAGCAGCAGCACATCACGTGTCAGCTCATGCCAGATCCTTTGTTGGATGATGATGGCGTTGACTACTTCACAGGGCTCACCGTTGGAGTAGGACACATCTTCGTCAACCGGAAACACCACGCCCTTGGGAAGGAGATCGATCAGTAGCAACACGATGGCTTGTGGGTAACGGCCATTCCCGTCCTTGTCGGCGATCGGGTGAAACCTGAAGTCTCCCCAATCAGTCTGCCGATCGATGGTAGGCATGATCGCCTGCCGCAGTTCTAGCAGACTGAAGCTTGCTGCAGCAGTCCACCAGATCAGCTCGACATCCGAAACTTCCAGCCCTTCAGGTGGCACTTCCCTGTAATTCACGTATGACGCAAACGGCACATTTGCCGGACGTGGGATGGGAGTGCCAGGCTTCCACAATGTGATAGGGACATTGCTAGTATCGGAATGGGACATGGCTCAATCGCTCGGAGGTTACCAAAGGCCGTACCGTATATCCTGCGGTGGCGAGTTCTGCAATTCAGGCGCGCTAATCATGGCCAGTTCCTGCGAATACAGCACCGCTCGGTTCCTGTGCCGCATGCTTGCGCGTCGCCTGATAATCATCCCCCTCAATTATACCGGAGCAATCAGATGGATTTGATCATGAACGACCTAGCTGAGGAGCTCATACTGACTGCGGAGCTTCTGTTTGGCCCGATGGTGAAGGAATGGACATACATGGGTGTCGAGTTTAGTGACCATCCTCCTCACCTCGCCTATTACCCCGAGAAAGGCGTGGTGACTATCTCCCTCAGCCTCAGAGCTCAGAATGACGAGTTGCAATGTTGCTTTCAGCTCGCTCATGAAGTGTGCCACCTTCTCTATCCGACGGCGCGGCTAGGCATGACAGAAGCACCACCCCGCACGATTGTGATCAACGAAGGCATATCCACTTTCTTTTCAGTGCTCATGGTACAGAAGCTTCACGGGCTTGAAGCAGCAAATCAAGTAACTGCGAACCTATCCGAACATTCGCCGAAATACTTCTCTGCGTTTGAAAAGGTGTCTAGCTTGATGAGCAATGACCACGAGGCGGTGCAGAAGCTTCGTAAAATTCAACCGCGCATCAACGACGTTACCGCCGCTGATTTTTTATCATCTGGACTTCAGTTATCAGAAATAGAAATTGACGACCTAGTATCGTTGTTTTAATAACTAGGTAGGCAACTGTGCTCTGCGATGTCATCGTGTAATTGATGATACAAAAAGCCGCCCTCAGGCGGCTTCGACTGTCACGCAATCAATAGATTACTTGGCACGCCAGGATTCTACGGCCTCAGCCCCATGCTCATTTTTCCAAGCTTTCAGCGTCTTGTTATTCCCGCCTTTGCTCTCAACAATCTCGCCGCTGTTCGGGTTCTTATAAATTTTTAGCACGCGTGCCTTGCGAGTACGTTTCTCTGCAGGAGCAGCCAACGGAGCCGATTTTCCGCGTTTAGCAGCAGTCGGATCCAACAAGCTGATCACGTCCCTTAGGCTGTAGCCGTACTCAGCAAGCAAGCCACGCAGTTTGCCCTCAAACTCCATTTCCGATTGCAGGCCGGCGTCATTTTTCATGGCATTAAGCTCTGCAAGCTGAGCAGCGAGTTGTTGTTCGAGCTTGCGATATTCGGCTAAGCGGGACATTCGGAGTATCCTTGGGTTTTTGGCGTGGAATAAGTGAGCGCAGCTTAAACCAGCACGAGACAATCGTCACCTGCAGCCAAAAGGACTGAGCTTCTACGCTCAGTTAATTAAACCGGCAGATCGTCCACTGCCCTCTAGCTAATGTGAGCATCCATTTGATGGTTGCCACGGTATCGTTGGCTGCCAAGATTCAGCTAATCCGAATAGTTGCCGATTACAAATGTGCTTTAGCGAATGCTCATCGCTGCATCGCAACGCATTGATCTCGACGAGTAGTCCCGGTCGAGCAAGTTCACTGACACCTACCTTTTGTTAAGCAAAATCAGATCCGCCGGGTGCGCCAGGAAAACGTTTACGCTGATTAGACGGACGTGATGAGGTCAAAAGCTAGGACGCGCTCGGTTGAGTGACACGTGCATCGCGCTCGCCACTCTCATACAGTGCCTTGGCAACGAGCCCGTTCAGAAGACAACGGTCAATGAAGTCTTGAACGTACTCAGCCGCAATGGTTCGGCCCTTCCGTACAGCCATCGCCTGACGGATTTCAGTGAAGTTATCTCTGAGTACCCTCACGCCTGTCGTTGCCCGGGCGTATCGCTCCAACGGCTGACGCACCCCAGCAGCAGCATCCAGTCCCAATTCCAGAAACGTATCTACAGCTCCTGCTGATGTTGTTGCTCGAATGAGCTCGGCACTCTTCAGCGTTCGGGATAGATACAGGTCATAGGCTGCTCCTTGACCTACAGCAATACGGCAGCCTTCAACATCAAGCGCCGAAGCGCTATGAAACTCACTATCTGTTCTGACCAGATAGGTTCCATCGATACAAACGTAGGGGCTTGAAAAAGCAATTTTCTGAGCCCTCACTGGTTCTATGGCGAGAAACGCAAGATCCCATGCATCCTCCTCCAAAGCAGCGAAGACCTTGCCGGCAGCATCATAGGAAGTAAGGGCTATGACGATGCCAAGTTCATCCGCGAGTGCGTTCGCCAGCGCGACCGACACCCCGCAGAGAGCGCCGGTCTTCTCGTTCCGCTGTGCCAAGACTGGATTACCGAGGTTTATCGCAACCCGCAATTCCTTGTGGGGGGCTATTTCGCTCCGCACGGCGGTGAGGTCAAAGCTCATAGCGGCTCACTCCTCTTTACGTCTGACTTGTCACCACCGGCTTTACTCAAGCTGAGGACAACTTTTCCAAGGATCAAGACCAGTGCTGCACCTGCTGCGCCACCGGCGTAATGTGCCAAGCTTGGAACTGCAGGCAGGCTTATATCGCTGATCGCCATACTGCCTGCAATCCATCCGAGTAAGGTCGCCCCGAGCGTTATCACAATCGGAAAACGATCCATAAAGTGCAGTACCAATTTACTGCCCCAGATGATGATCGGAATGCTGATGATGATCCCGAAAATCACAAGCTCCAACTGCCCGTTGGATGCACCGGCGACCGCAACCACGTTGTCCAGACTCATGACAGCATCAGCCACAATGACTGTCTTGATGGCCCCAATTAGCTTGGGGCTCGCAGCCAGATTGTCATGTGCATCCTCGCCTTCAGGAACCAACAACTTAATGCCAATCCACAGAAGCAACGCAGCGCCAATGAGCTTGAGGTAGGGTAATTCCAGCAACTGCAAAGCAAAAAAGATCATTCCGATGCGCAGCAGTATTGCGCCCAATGCTCCGCCAATTATGGCGCGATTGCGCTGAGCTTCTGGAAGCTTGCGACACGCCAAGGCAATAACGACTGCGTTATCTCCGCCGAGCAGGATATCGATGGCAATGATTTGCGCTACAGCCAGCCAAAACCCTGGTGAGTTTATGAGTTCGACCAATGTGAGGTCTCCAGGCCACGATAGGTTTTCGATCAGGTCGTCTTGAAAATCATGCAGACAGGACTGCCCGTTTTGATCGATTGACCGTTCGAGGTGAGCCCGCCCGAATGTTGGTCAACGTCGAATCCCACAATATTGTCGGTCTCTTCATTGGCCACGAATAGACGGGAACCATCCGGGGTCAGATTCATGAATCGGGGCTTGCGACCCCGCGAGGATATATAACCCTTAAAGGTAAACTCGCCGCTCTGATCAATGGCAAAAGTCACCACACTGTCGTGTCCGCGATTCGAAACATACAAATACTTTCCAGATGGTGCCATTACGATGGCTGCTGCCCGACTATTTCCGGTAAACGTGGAAGGCAGAGTCGAGACAATCTCTTTAGGTGTCAGAGCGCCCTGTTCCGACTCATACGTGTACCCAGTGACAGTACTGTCCAGCTCGTTCACCACAAAGGCGTGATCACCTGTGGGGGCGAATACGATGTGACGCGGCCCAGATCCCTCGCGTGTCTTGACCATACTCACTTGCGTAGCACTGAACTTCGCATTGTGCTGAACGCGGTAGACAAAGATTCCATCCAGTCCTTTGTCTGGAATAACCAAAAAGCGTCCAGATGGGTCGAATGGAATCATGTGGGGATGAGAGCTGCCCTGCTCGACCTTATGAGGCCCTGCCTCTCCTGGAAGGGACTCCAGATGAGCCAGCTCTCCCAAGCTTCCATCCTCCTGAATAGCGAGGATCGCGAAACCGCCTGTCGCGTAGTTGGCAACAGCCAAAAATTTGTTAGTCGGGTCAACGCTGAGATGGACAGGGTTTTTGCCTTGAGTACACACAGTATTGAGCTTCGTCAGCTCACCTGTTTTGGCATCGATGGCAAACGAACTGACCTCGCTCAAATCACCATGCACACAATAGAGATGGGTCTGCGAATGATCAAAGGTCAAAAAAGACGGATTAACTAAATCATTTAACGTTTGGACGAGCGAACAGGCACCCGTATCTGGTGCATAACGGTACACAGTAATACCGACACCACGCGCGTTGCGCTCTTTGGTTGTACGTGACCCGACGTAGGCAAATCGTGGAGCCTGAGAAGATGAGCTACTCGCCATTTTGGTCTCCTCCCTTGCGGACGCAGCATGTGCCGGGAGTGTAAAACTGCCTGCCAATGCCCCTCCTGCTGCGAGAGCGGAAAGCTGTATGAATTGGCGCCGTAGCATTAGATGACGTGGGAATTCGGAAGAAGTCATTATGTGATTCTCTTTTGTTTTTATTATTTACAACGGGTTTGCCTATGCGGCTTGGCTACCGCATAGGCATCGAAGCGTCAGAGCGCCTCGGGTATACGCACCCACCCTTCCATCAGTCGACGAGCGCTACGGCTCATAACGGCCTTTTCAACAAACCAGACGCCATCTTGAAAGACGGTCTTAGCGCCGACTGCAACGCTTCCTGCCGTATGGCCCATACGTACTTGCCGGTCGCCAATATCACCCACGATTTGGTTGACCAGGGTGCCATCTAGCGCGGCTGCAACTGCTACAGCCACCGCGCCGGTGCCGGTGATAGCGTGGTGCAGTTTGCCCATCGACAGAATCCGTGCGATTACGTCGATATCTGAGGCTTGAACCTGCTTACCGCCAGCTGCCCGGTAGGCTTGAGGTTGAGCAACGAAACAGAGCTTGGGGGTGTGAGGTCGCAGACGTGTAGCCTCTTCAGGGCTTGCAGCCAGGCCCATCGCGACGGTGCAGTGCGCGCGAATGGTTTCACACCTGGCCAGCAACTCAGCATCACCGTTGACTTGATCCTGAGTTTCGGTGCCCTTGAGACCCACTTGGTCTGCATTAAGGAAGATGGTCGGATTCCCAGCATTTAGCAGCGTGACTTCGAGCTTGCCTATACCAGGAATCTCCAGTTCATCGACAGCGTTCCCCGTTGGGAGAATGCTTCCATCTGATCCACCTGGATTTAAAAATTCCAGAATCACTTCTGCTGCGGGAAACGCTACGCCGTCCAGTACGAAGTCACCTTCCTCCTGAACCTCACCATTGCGCATAGGCACATGAGCGATGATACGTTTCTGAATATTCGCCTGCCAGATACGAACAACGGCCATACCATCACGCGGGGCATCGACCAGACCTTCAGATACCGCGTAAGGGCCAACAGCCGAGCTCAGGTTTCCGCAATTACCAGACCAGTCGATCACCGGCGTTTCGATGGCGGGCGCACCAAACAGGTAATCGACATCACAATCATCACGGCTGGATTTACCGATGATGACTACCTTGCTGGTACTGGAAGTCGCGCCGCCCATGCCGTCGATCTGCTTACCATAAACATCTGGACTGCCTATCACACGGAGAAGGATGGCATCGCGCTCGGCCCCCGCTGATGGCAGGCTTTCGTCGAGAAAAAATACGCCTTTGCTAGAGCCACCGCGCATGTAAACGGCAGGAATACGTCTTTGAGTCATTTTTTTTCACTCCAACGGATCAGCGGCGAGTCAGTTAACGGACGTGTCCTTCATGCTTTCAATCAGGAGCTGTGGCAACAGGCCGCCGCTACGGAAATACCGGACGTCCTCGAAGGTGTCCAGACGACTCACGACCGTGACGCGCTCCTTCTCACCGTTCTCACGTTCAATAACGAGCGTAATCTTTGCGCCTGGCTGGAAGTCTTCGGTGATGCCCTCAACGCTGAAGGTTTCGCGCCCGGTCAGACCCAGACTCTGGCGAGAGACACCGTCTTCAAACTGCAGGGGGAGAATGCCGAGTCCGGCCAGGTTAGTACGGTGAATACGCTCGAAGCTTTCCGCGACGACCACACGAACGCCCAATAAACGCGGGCCTTTCGCAGCCCAGTCGCGCGAGGATCCACTCCCGTACTCTTTACCGGCAACGACAATCAGCGACTGTTTACGTTGTGCGTAGACTTCGGCTGCCTGAAAAATCGTGGTGACTTCTTTTTCAGGAAGAAGCAGCGTCCACGGGCCCTCCCGACCGTCCTCAAACAGTTCGTTTTTCAGACGAGGGCTTGCGAAGGTCGCACGTTGAGCCGCCTCATGATTACCGCGACGCGTGCCGTAAGAGTTGAACTCAGCAATCTCGATCCCGTGTGACTGTAGGTACTGGCCGGCATCACTCTCCGGAAGAATCGCGCCGGAAGGCGAGATGTGGTCAGTAGTGATGTTGTCTGACAGCATCGCCAACACACGCATATTGCTCAAGTCTGTACGGGGGTCAGTGGCGGTTACTGCGTCACTCCAATACGGAGGTTTGCGTATATAGGTGCTGTCTTCCTGCCAGGCGTATTGATCACTGACACCTGCACGCAGATCACTCGCAATCAGGCCTGCTTCACGAGGGACGTCTTCGTATGCCTTGTCAAACAGGTCAGCCGTGAGGTTATCTGCCTCGATGCGAGTCAGCTCTTCATCACTAGGCCAGAGTTCGCGCAGGTAAACAGGCACACCGTTTTCATCCAGACCCAGTGCGTCTTTTTCCGGATCGATGAGATAAGTGCCAGCAATTGCATAGGCCACGATCAATGGCGGCGACATGATGAACACCTCACGCGCCAAGGGGTGTACACGGCCTTCGAAGTTACGATTGCCTGACGTTGCGGCAACGGTCTCTAATTTACGCGCACGAATTTCGTCTTCGATTTCGGTGCTCAACAGCGGGCCGGACATGCCGTTACAAGTGGTGCAACCATATCCCACCAGATTGAAGCCTAGAGCGTCGAGATCTTCATTCAGGCCTGACCGCTCAAGGTAGTCCGAGACCACCATCGAGCCAGGAGCAAAGGAGGTTTTCACCCATGGCGCTCGCTTCAATCCACGCTTACGTGCGTTGCGCGCCACAAGACCCGCAGCAATCACCCCACGCGGGTTCGAGGTATTGGTGCAACTGGTGATAGCAGCGAGAACCACTGAGCCGTTGTCCAAGCTGGTCGGGATATTGGTAGCAGGCGCTTTTTGGCCCAGTACGATTCGTTGGTGTGGTTGTTTAGGCCCTGCAATCGAACGTGCCACAGAGCTCAAATTGAGCGTGACCACCCGGTTGTATTCGGCATCGGCAAGACTGTCATGCCAAAGACCTTGTGCACGCGCATACGCTTCGGTCAGTCCGGAAATTTGCCCGCCACGGCCCGTCATACGCAGGTAATGAAGTGTGCGGTCGTCAATGGCAAACATTGCAGCTGTTGCACCGAACTCAGGCGCCATGTTCGACAACGTGCCCCGGTCTGCCAAAGACAGCTGAGGAACCCCAGGGCCGAAGAACTCCAGGAAGGAACCAATTACACCCGCTTTGCGAAGTTGCTCGGTCAACGCCAAAGCAATATCGGTAGCGAGATAGCCCTGAGGCAAAGTGCCTTCCAGGCGAACACCTACAATTTCCGGCAACCGCAACATCAGAGACTTACCAAGCATTGCAGCTTCAGCCTCAATGCCGCCTACCCCCCAACCCAATACGCCGATGGCATTGATCATAGTGGTATGGCTGTCGGTACCCACCAATGTATCCGGAAATGCCCAAATCTCATCATCTCGCCGCTGGGCTCCCACCACAGTGGTCAGGCGCTCAAGGTTGATCTGGTGAAGGATGCCTTTACCAGACGGGATGATCGAAAGGTTACTGAATGCCTTGTTGCACCAGTCCAGGAATTGAAAGCGCTCAGCGTTACGTTGACGTTCGATAGCTTCGTTATCGGCCAACGCACTTGCGTCGCCCCAGCGCTCGACGTTGAGAGAGTGATCGACAACCAGGTGGGTTGGAGTCACTGGGTTAACCGAACGAGGGTTTCCGCCTTTCTCAGCGACCGCATCTCTCAAACCTGCAAGATCGACAAGCGCTGGCGTACCAAGTAAGTCCTGCAGCACGACTCGCGCCGGAAGGAAGGGGATGTCGAATTCCTTAGAGCGGGCGCAGATCACTTTGAGAGAGGCTTCTGGATCCGCTTCGCCTCGCAAGACGTTCTCGGCCAGAACTCGCAGGCTATAAGGCAGCCTGGCGTAGTCGCCCCCCAGGTCTGTCACAACCCCACGAATATCGCTGACACGGTACTCGATGCCGTTGGCGGAAACGGTTCGACCCTTTGACTTAGGCATTGGCTAATCCTCACAGGCTGTACGGACAACGTTTTTGTAAGGGCAATATTGCACTTTGTCATGATATAGGTCAATGTTGATTCATCCGATTACTTCCAACCCGGAGGTCGGACGTACCCAGCTAACGATTTCTACTGTGCACCGTCGCTCCTCCGACGTAACGCCAGTTAGGTACGGTAGAAAAAATAAACATAAGAAAATCGAGGTTCACCATGATCAAGCTCACACACCCAAGTTCCGCCCTAACTCCCATGTGTATCGAGCCCGTCTCGACTTAAAGCCCTGGCGCTATCTCAGCCACACAGCTGACGAGGGCCACCTACGTCTAAGAACACAATGGGAGTTCGACCGTGCTAACAGTCCTTGGCTTTTCAATGGTCATTTGTTTCATGTACCTGATCATGACAAAGCGCCTATCGGCGCTGATCGCATTGATCCTGATACCAATCCTGTTTGCCTTGATCGGCGGACATTACGCTGGCTTGGGTGGCATGATGCTCGACGGCGTCAAAACACTTGCCCCCACAGGAGTGATGCTGACGTTCTCGATTCTTTACTTCGGCATCATGATTGACGCAGGGCTCTTTGATGGGCTGGTGCGCTTCATCTTGAAGGTGGTGAAAGGCGACCCTCTCAAGGTGTCGGTAGGTACAGCGGTGCTGACGATGCTTGTCTCGTTGGACGGTGACAGTTCGACGACCTACATGATCGCTTGTGCTGCCTTCCTGCCGCTCTACCAGCGCCTTGGCATGAGCGTATTAGGCATGACCTGCCTAGTGAATATCGCCAGCGGAATCATGAATATCTCACCATGGGGCGGCCCTACAGCGCGTGCAGCGGCTGCACTGCACGTGGACGCTATGGAGATATTCCTACCGATGATTCCTGGCATGTTGATAGGGGCCGGCTGCCTGATTTTCACTGCCGTTGTCATTGGCCGAAAAGAGCGCGCTCGTCTTGGCATTCTCCATCTGGATGATTTCCACAAAGGCTCCATGGCGCTGGGCAACGGTTCTGCCGAAGAGTGCGATGAAAATCGTCGCCCTAAGATGTTCTGGCCAAACCTAATCCTGACGCTGGTGCTGATTGCTTGCCTGATCGTGGGCGCAATGCCGATCCAAATCCTATTCATGGTCGGCTTCGCGATTGCCATCATGCTGAACTATCCGAAGATCGAAGAACAAAAAGCGCGTGTTGCCGCTCATGCCACCAACGTACTGGCAGTGACCGCAGTCATTTTCGCCGCTGGTATCTTCACCGGTATTCTTTCAGGTACTGGCATGGTGGACTCGATGGCTAAGAGCCTGCTGCATGTGATCCCGCCTAGCTTTGGCCCATTCTTAGCGGTTTTCACCGCACTTGTTAGCCTGCCATTTACCTTCTTCATGTCCAATGACGCGTTCTATTTCGGCATCCTGCCTGTGATTGCACAAACTGCTGCGCAGTACGGAATAACACCGCTGGAAATAGCCCGTGCATCGGTTGTGGGTCAGCCGGTTCACTTGCTTAGCCCATTGGTACCGTCGCTGTATCTGCTCGTTGCTCTGGCGAAGGTGGATCTGGGTGATCACCAACGTTTCGCTCTTAAATGGGCCATTTTGGCAAGCTTCGGTCTGTTGGTAGGCGGACTTCTCTTTGGGGCTTTCCCCCTCTATCAAGTCCGCTAATGGAGGCTTGAGGCGCAGGCAAACACGCCAGAGGCTAGAAATGGTCTCTGCCGTTATTCATAACGACACGCTAGAATAGGAGTTCTACGATCAGCTCTCTTCGGTTCTCGATCCAATGCCTCTAAGTCCTCTGCAAGCACGCATAGCGCGTGACATTGTTTCTCACGTTCGTCGTGAGCGCTTCGATATAGGACATCATTTGGTCGAGTCACAGCTCGCGGCAACGCTCAATGTCTCACGTACTCCAGTCAAATTTGCGATGGGCCATTTGGTCGAAAAGGGCATGCTCACCTACGACCGCAATCGAGGTTTTTTTCTAGCCCGCTCCAGCGACGACCTGGTAGATCTTGCCTCGGAAGTCATGGAGAGCAGTGACGATCCGCTGTACCTGAAATTTGCCGAACTACGTCTTAGCAGACAGCTTCCTGAGCTGTTTACCGAGATTGAGTTCATGCGTCAGTTTGATGTGTCTCGGGCAGCGTTGAGGGCAGTGCTCTCGCGCATCCAGCAGGAAGGATGGATTGAACAGCGTGCAGGCCAAGGATGGCGACTACTGCCCATGATCGACTCGGTTGAAGCGTATGAAGAAAGCTATTCATTCCGAGCGACTATCGAGCCCTCCGGTCTGCTATCTCCAACATTTCAAATAGATCGTGAAACACTGGCTAGCTGTCGTAAACAGCAGGAGTTCATAGCCAATGGGGGTTACCTGACCATGACTCCCCAAGAGTTGTTTGAGGCAAACTCATTGTTTCACGAGACGCTAGCTGCGTGCTCCGGCAATCGCTTCCTCCAACAAACTGTCCGCCGTCTCGACCAATTGCGTAGGCTTGTGGAATATCGCCAAGCTAGCACGCGGGCCCCACGTAAAGGCCAAGCGGAGGAGCATCTCGCTATCCTCGATTGTCTCGAACGGGGAGATCGGTTGGCAGCAGCAGACCAGATGCGCAAACATCTGGAACAAGCGCGGCGTAAGAAAGTAGACCCCGCACTGTTCGAATAACCGCTACCGGCCTCGACTCTCGCCAAGCATCCTCTCGGATCGCGCTCGCTCCCCCCTGCCCCTTTTTTCGCAAACTACAGTCTCAAGCTAGTCGTCGATGTAACACGCATCTTGTAAATTTAGCATTGCATTATATCTTAACAAAGATCTTTATGACTAAAGCAAGACAAGCACTGACTGACGTGTCCGCTTGAACAAAAGCCTAACCGTCCGTCGAACACATCTGTCAAGTACATCTCGCTTAAGCATCCGGCCATGCCCGTAACCAGTGGCAAAACTTTAAGAAGCTAGTGAAGGTGGCGAAAAGTTTTCTGCTAATGTGAAGGGGCGTATTTCCCATATTTAGGCCGTGCGAACGTGCGATCTAACATTGAGATTCGGTACTCATGACAGATCACCCTCGTACCTCGCAGCAAACCATGCTGCAGCAACAACGCGTCCTCGCAGCTTTTGGTGCGTTTGCCCTCAAATCCCATGACTTCGATGAGATCTTGCAGGAGGCCTGTCGGCTGGTCGGGCAGGCCCTGCACACCGATCTGGCGAAGGTCATGGAGCTGCAGCCGGATAGAAAACACCTGCTGGTTCGCGCGGGGGTTGGCTGGAAACCCGGGGTGGTGGGCTGTACCACGGTTCAGGCCACCCTCGATTCTTCCGAGGGGCATGCGTTGCAGACACAACGCCCCGTGGTTTCTGACGACATTGCCACAGAAAAGCGCTTTGTTTATCCCCCTTTCTTGACCGAACACGGCGTCCACGCCTTGGTCAACGTAATCATCCTAGGCGCCGATGGCCAGCCACCCTACGGGCTGCTGGAGGTTGATAGTCGTACCCCTCGGCACTTCACTGAAGACGACATTTTGTTCCTGCAGACGTATGCCAACCTGCTGGCCGCCGCCGTTGACCGGTTTCAGTTGGTGAGGGCTTTGCAACAGGCGGTGAAGGAAAAGGAGCGCTTGTTGGCCGAGCTGCAGCACCGCATAAAGAACAACCTTCAGGTCATCACGGCGTTGATCAGCACCCAGAGCCGGCGCACCCATTCCTCAGAAGCCAAGCAGGAACTGCATTCGATCGAAAACCGGATCGAAACCCTGCGTCTCGTCCACGACAAGCTCTATGCGGCCGGTGAGGTCGATCGGGTAGACCTGGCCGCCTATCTGGCTGAGTTAAGTCGGGGGCTTCTCAAGTTTCATGGGCAAGCTGCAGGCAATATTCAATTGCGCCTCGAACTGGCGCCGGTATTTGTCAGCCCCGAAACCGCCATTCCTATTGGCCTGATCATCAACGAGTTTGTTACGAATAGCATGAAATACGCGTTTGACGACCAAGGCGGTATGGTAGCGCTGGAGCTGATTACCGACGGTGATAACCCTGCCACCCTGACTCTATCCGATAACGGTCGGGGCTTCACGGATCCGGCCTCCGGGGGCACTGGGATGCGCCTGATCAATGGCCTACTCGCGCAACTGGGCACCCGGGCTCACTGGGATGGTGACGGCGGAGTACGTTTGGTCATCGAACTCCCACGAGTGGCAATGATCTAGGTCGCTGCGCTAGCCAGGAGACTTACAGGAGGTCAAGCACCCACGCCATTGGTCGAATTTTCGCCAAAAGAGTCATCGATTTTCGAAACCAATCACCACGGCCTTTAATCCCTTAGCATATCAATGCTGAAGGAGCACACATCAATGTGCCCCACGATCCTATTGGTGGAAGACGACGATACGGTGCGGGAGCTGGCCGCCGATGCGCTTTCGATGCTGGGCGCCCATATGATCGCTTGCCCGAATGCAGATGTAGCCCTGCGCGAACTGGAGCGTCATACCCCTATCAACTTGGTACTAACGGACATTCGCATGCCTGGCCAGCTAGATGGTCTGCAGCTGGCTAACCTCGTGGCCAAGCGATGGCCTCATGTGCCGATCATTGTCACCTCGGGTAACCGGATGGACGATGACCTCCTGCCTCCACACGCAACCTTCCTAGCGAAACCCTGGACGCTGGAGACGTTGTATCAGCATGTGCAAGCGCGGCTCCCTGATACTCGGTAAAAAGAACTATGCCGCTGGAGCCTCAATCTAGGAATAACTTCAAACTACATTGACCGCCGGTACCTAATGACCGAGTTTGTTTTCAAGGCAGTTTACAAATCTCTCCTAATGGAAGACACCCGCGCAATTTCAGAGGGGTATAAGGCTTCACGATTCGTTTGTCAGAGGTTATTTCGATGAAGTCTGTCAGCCACTTCCTGAAACTAGGTGACCAGATCCCATTGTGACCATCGAGGACGGAAGCGTCTGTTTTTGCGACGAGAAACGGATAGCCCATGATCGGATCATCTTTCGCCAAGCAAAGTCCGCTCTCACAGAAGCTGTCGTACCAGACCCCGCGCGCAGGTAACACGCCTTCGGAGTGGCTCAAATGGTGCGTCCTGTATGGTTCATAATTCCCGAGAGTAGTACGCTCCCGCTCCTTCCAGCGCGTACCCATGACCTGACCTACGGGAAATGCAAATCTGGTAGCAGAATCATTCTCAGTAGAAACTGACAGTAAAAGCGGCTGCTGAGTATTACTAAATTTTTCCTGGGGACGGCGGCTGGCGTCAATCGCCGTGTACCTCGAAGCCTCAAAAGCCGGATTTAACAAGACTGTAAGGTCGACGCTACCGCGAACCTCTCCATACGTACCGAAACGCTCACCTGGATGACTCATGGCGATTGCATGGAGTAGAACGGGTGAAACAGAGGAGTATAGGATTCTCCCGCCAAAGCTATGCCCAATTCCGACGATGAAGTCCTCTTTGCTTCCCTGTTGTCGACTGACGTTGTTTACTGAGCTAATGAATTTAGTCACGTTACCAGCTGCACTTACCCGGTCAGCACCACCCTTGCGACTCCAAAACGATAAGTTATCCAAGACAGGGACGCTTAGTGCTTTGCCTGGCCAAGCGACGAAAATGCCAACGACATCGCGGCTTTCCTCTCGGGCGCCTTCAGCTTCATCCAGTTCCCGCACCAGTTCGGTGAACTGCAAAAGATCTTGATCGTCAGGCGACCCATCATGCTTCCAACCATGGATATACAACACGATCAGCTTGGAGTTTCGCTTTCCATTCGATGGCAGCCCTCTCACCTCGAACAAAGCGTCGCTCCACTGGCACCGATCCACGACCTCACCCTCGTCGGTGAACTCTACGCGCTTGATAATGGGTTTAGGTGAAGGTCGTTTTGTCGTTTCGGGGTCATAGAGTTGACCTGTTGAAGGGTCTGTAGCCTTCATGTAATCACAAGCGTATTGATCACCCGCCACCATTTCCCTGTCAAGGCACCCGGAAAGCGATCCCAGTAGCGAAATCACAAACAGAAAAACTATGCATACCGGAACCGAGTGTCTATTGCTCATATTGCCCCCTACCACGCAAGGTTAGATGCGGCGATGTTAGGTATAGCTCATGAGGCACACCAATACGCTGGTAGACTGCTGCTGCACTAGCCCAAAAACAACGACTACAAATTCCGGCTATAGATTGCAGCAATCCGCCACGTTCATACAGCCAGAGCCGTTTCATCTGGTGAGGAAGTTTCCGCCCCCAGTGCGCTTGAAACCAAACTATTTCACCGGGATGCCCTAGCCATCATGGAGCGTCGATTACATAGTTCATACACACATCAAGCTGATAAATCGCACCGGAAACGTAGGGTTTCACATCATCGCAGATGGCCCCCGAACTGAGTTCTTCAGCGGCTAAATGGCACAGGAGCTCTACGTCGATCCCCATAGACGCCGTAGTGCTTAATATCGCAAGTAATGCCTCCCGCGATTCCCTCACTTGATTGTCAGTCACGGCCATATCCTCCCTGTTTGCCATCAACAATAGCTGTGGCCGCCGCTTAGGAAGGACTGAATCGAAATAACGGTCAGATCGAAAATAGCTCAATGGAATCGAATCGAACGCAACCTGTTGGCGGGCAAGCATCCCGCCAACAGCAAAGGCTGCGTGGCGTACTGGCTACGTCGTCCATCAGTCCAGTAAGCTACCTCAAACACTCTTTTCAAGGTGCAGGCATGAATCTCACCGACGCAACGCTCGCTCTGCTTTTAGCAGCAAACATTCATGGCACTGACGAAGCAATTCGCAAGACGGCGAAGAGTGTTGTGAAGCGATTACCGCGCAGTAAACGAGATCTGATCTACAAAATCATCGAAAGCCGACGCCCCTTAGATCTTGTCGTGCACCTAGGCGCTAATTTAGATTCATAGCCACGTGGCGCAGCACCGTCTTTATTGTCCACAAAAACCGTGAGTAAACCTGTGCATAAATAGCTGAAGGCCAAGCGGTTCGTGGTGCCCAAGTGCATGACTATTTTATGAGCTATGGCTATAACGCAGTGACGTCGCCATCGGTAATAGACCATCTTCGGTGCTCAATGCTTGATGACGTAGCACCATGAACCTGAATGCCACGGAGCTGAAACAGTTCTAGTCGAAGAGTCGTAAGAGATGGCACTGGCCGCTTTTAGGTGTGGCTTGGGCTCGGCGATCTGTCGAATGTCCGCCGCGCGCTTATCTGGGGGGAGTGGCTGCAGACGATGCCACACTGAAGGTAATTACTCCGACTGCGATTTCACGGCAACTGGTTTTGTAGTGGTCAACTGATCCCGGACACGACGTTAAGTCTTTTTTCGGACTGAGCTGGTGGTAGCCCGTTGTTGAACTGGTGTGGCCGAATCCAGTTGTAGCGATGCATCAAATAATGACT
>Ga0247815_10001403_pt1 | contig 18459 bp, 12 predicted proteins | sample UWRJL194509B1_FD_181014 | JGI IMG/M metagenome (GOLD analysis project Ga0247815, IMG submission 181014) | Plant litter microbial communities from Arlington Agricultural Research Station in Wisconsin, United States - UWRJ-L194-509B-1 | ecosystem: Environmental > Terrestrial > Plant litter >...
AGTAACGTATAATTTGTTACCCATTTCAAGTGGAGTAATGTCAGCTTCAACAAAATCAGGAAGATCTTTAGGTAAAGCTTTAACTTTTAATTTACGAGTGTTTAAACGTAAAACACCACCTGCAAGAACACCTTTAGATGTACCAACGATTTTTACAGGAACTTCCATAGTGATTTCTTTGTCATCAAATAATTGGAAGAAGTCAATGTGTAAAATTTTATCAGATACCGGGTGAACCTGAATGTCTTGCAAAATTGCATTGAATGATTTTCCTTTTCCAAGCTCAATCACAACTGTGTGTGCGTTTGGAGTGTAAACCAAGTTTTTGAACGCTGCAGCGTCTGCTGAGAAGTGTACTGCCTGATTTCCTCCGTATAACACGCAAGGAACCGCTCCAGCATTACGTAAGGCTTTAGTTGACACTTTGCCCACGCTTTCTCTTTCTGATCCTTTAATTGTAATCGATTTCATTGTAAAAAAATATAGTTATTAATAAATATTCTAATTCTTATTGTAGTTTAGATTGCTTCTCCCTGAATAGGTCGTTTCTCGCAAAGACTACATTATAAATTTTCCACTAATGGAATTGTTGTGGTGCACCATGTGCATAACTTCAGCAAAAAGAGGCGCACAACTCACTACTCTGATTTTCTTTGATTCTTTCTTTAACGGAATAGAATCGGTAACTATTAATTCGCTTAATTTCGAATTTTCAATTTTTTCGTAAGCACCGCCTGATAAAATAGCGTGTGTACAAATTGCTCTAACGCTTAATGCTCCTTTTTCGATCATTAAATCTGCCGCTTTCGCTAATGTACCACCAGTATCAATCATGTCGTCTACTAATATTACGTTACGACCTTTTACTTCACCAATCAATTCCATAGTGTCGATAACGTTGGCTGCTTTTCTTTGTTTGTAACAGATTACTACATCTGATTCAAGAAACTTAGAGTAAGCGTATGCTCTTTTTGAACCTCCCATATCAGGAGATGCAATTGTTAGATTTTCTAAATTTAAACTCTGCACATAAGGCAAAAAGATGGTTGATGCAAATAAATGATCTACCGGCTTTTCAAAGAATCCCTGAATTTGATCTGCGTGCAAATCCATTGTCATGATTCTTGTTGCTCCTGCAGCGGTTAGTAAATTTGCTACTAACTTCGCTCCAATCGGAACTCTTGGTTTGTCTTTTCTATCCTGTCTTGCCCAACCAAAATAAGGCATAACAGCTGTAATATGTCTTGCTGATGCGCGTTTTGCAGCATCAATCATTAGTAATAATTCCATCAAATTATCAGCAGATGGAAAAGTTGAGCACACGATAAAAACGCGTAATCCTCTGATTGACTCTTCGTAAGATGGCTGAAATTCTCCATCACTATACGTTGACATCGTTACTTTGCCTAGTGGAATTCCGTATTGTTCGGCAATTTTCTCTGCAAGATAAACACTTTTTGAACAAGCAAAAATTTTAGCTTCTGGTTCTAGGTGCGACATTATAATTTGTTGTTTTTGCTCCGCTGCGCTCTGCACAATTCGGCTTTAAGATTTACGTAAAGCCAGACTTGTATAAATGCCTCGGGTGTAGTTAGTTGTGTGTGCGTCGTTTTAACGAGGTGCAAATTTAGAAAATTTATTGGACACTGAAAGGAAATATTTAAGTATTTTTAGTAGAACATTTAATTTTATTTTTTACATTTGCACCGTGTTAAAGGAATAAGCACAGTTATGACATCATAATTACTTATTCTATTGCGTTAAAATAACTGATTTATTAGTTGTTTTTTCGTCTGCTAAGCCCGGATGGCGGAATTGGTAGACGCGCTGGTCTCAAACACCTGTGGGAAACCGTGCCGGTTCGACTCCGGCTCCGGGTACAAAAACCTCTTCGAAAGAAGAGGTTTTTTTGGTTTTAGAGTATTTGTAATTTCAACTATGGAATACTTGAAAATCTGTGATTGGTAAAATTATAAAGATAGGGATCTACTAAAATCAATTTTATAAATTAAGCCCAAAAAGGTATATATTTTTTATATTTTCGAGAGTTACTAGTAGGATCATCATCTTTTATCAATCCTTCAAGAATTGTGTCTTTAATTATTCGCGAAGCTATTGCAGAATTTTGTTCTTCTATTTGAAAACGTTCTCTCAAACTTTGATTTGTCATTATATCATTCGAAACATATCGTAAACAAGCATGCTGATAACAAGCCCTAACCTTATCTTTTTTATCTAAAGAATTAAGTTCTTTATAACTAAACATCGTAATCCTAGTTCTTTTTTCAGAAACAATAAAATCAACAGCTGGAAGCTGATACATTTCATTGTAAAAAATTACTTTATCAATTCCACTACCTTTCTCTTCACATATTCCAAACCTTCTTAATACATCCGCTAGTTTTTCATTTCTAGAAATATACTCATCAATAAATCTTTGAGGTGTAATTAAAGGAAGACCAGGATTTGATATCTCTATTCTATCAGAAAAAATTTCAATCATAGGAAATCCTTTTTCATCAAAATCTTGATGTATTAGAGCATTTGCAACTAGTTCTCTTATTGCTATTTCAGGATACATTCTCGTTTCTTTTCTAAAAGCCCTTCCAATCTCTTCATTGGCTGGCAATTGACCATTAATCCATTCAATCAAACCATCAAATCCTACTGCATACCCCCTCTTACCTATTTGTTCCCGTATAGTTTCAACCTTATTTTTTCCTTTATAAACAATAACCCTAACAGCCTTTCTTCCAATATCATCAAATTCTTCGAGGTTTTTGGCCAACAATATCGCTCCGAGCTTTGTTATATCATATAACTCTTTATTTTTTCTTATAAATTTTTCCGATATAAATTTTTCGATAACAGCATTTTGATTATTTGGATAAGGCAACTTTAACAAATCAAAATAAGATTGAGTGTTTAATAGAGTTATTATGTCTGTTAAAGTAACATTATGCTTCGCAATTACACCTTCTAGTGGCTTTGTTGGTGTTTTTCTCCAAATTTTAGCTTCTTTCTCAGGAAAATCACCAAGTCTTCTTGTATAGCTAGAAACTCTTATGTAAGAAACATGTAAAAAATCAACTGGTCTATTTTCTGCACTTGGAATACAAAACAAAGAAATTAATTTATCTTTTTCATATTCAAATTGATGAATTCTAAAATCAATTTTAGGGTCTAATCGATTTATTAGCCAACTCTCCAAATCTTCCTTCCCTTTTTTGGCTGTTTTAACTTTGAATGTTGTCCCAACAACTTTATGCGTCTTATCTTCAATACCAAAAATTAAATAACCAAATGGCTGATCGTGTAAGCAAGCTCCATTTGCCAATGCCGAAATACGTTCTCCAATTTCTTCAGCGGAATGATAATTTAATTTAAACTCAACCCATTCGCTTTCATTAGGCTGTTTAATTAAATCATTTATAAGATTTATTAACTTTTTTTCTTCCATAATCAAATAACCATCAAATAAGAAACCCTTATGTTTATTGGGATTGTGCTTTTAAATATGCCAATTTATCAAATAACCATCAAATAAGACTTCTTTTTTGTTAATAACTTTTTTTTAATAAAAATCCCAAGTAAAATTATACTTTTAAATTAATGTAATCATAAGATATAGTAAATATTAGAATAACTATTTTTAATAAATCAATTTTCCTCACATGCCGCCTCATGCAAAACAGGAAAATTGCAAGAGTTAGCAATAAAACACAATTGATTTGCTTTTGTATGAAGTTCAAGTGCTAATTCAATTTTATCTAGATTTGAAATTTTCACTTTTGGATATAATTTCACCTCAACAAAACGTCCGCTTCCATCATCAGAAACTTCGAGCGTTGCTTCAGCATTATCTGAATATTCTAAAACTTCTATTCCGTTTTGAGAACATACGTATAAATAGGACATCATGTGGCACGAAACCAAACTGCTCAATAATAAATCTTCTGGATTGTATAATTCCGGATCCCCTTTGAACGCTTTTGCCGCTGACACATTTAAAATTGGTTTTCCTTCTATTTTAATTTGATGGTTTTTGCTGTAAATTCTCTTCGTTGAATCTTCTTGAATTTGATTTGAAGTCCATTTAGCTTCTAGTTTAAAAAGATGTTTCATTTTGCTTTTATTTGCTTTTGCTAAGTTAAGATTATAAGCTGAATTATTTAATCTCGCAAATTTCTCTCCAGTATAAACTCATAAAAAAACCTCGAAAGCATGACTTTCGAGGTTTCTTAGAGAATTACTAACTAATTAACATAATTCCAAAACTATTTCTGAACAGAGAATTTGAAAGTAGTTTTAGTTTTATAATTTTCTCCCGGGTTTAAAACCGTTGTCGGGAAGTTTTTCTGGTTTGGAGAATCAGGATAATGTTCTGTTTCTAAACATAGACCTGTTCTGTGTGCAAACGTTCCGCCTTTTGGCATTGGCAATGTTCCGTCAAGGAAATTTCCAGAGTAAAACTGAATTCCAGGTTCGTCAGTTGTCATTTCCATAACTCTTCCGCTGGCAGCGTGATATACTTTTGCTATGATTGTTTTTCCTTTTTCAGGATTGTTCAAAACCCAGCAGTGATCGTATCCTTTGCCTCTTTCTAATTGTTCGTTTTTCACTTCGATGTCTTTTCCAATTAATTTTGGTTTTCTAAAATCGAAAGGCGTATTGGCAACATCATCTAATTTTCCTGTCGGAATTAAAGTCGCATCCACTGGTACAATTTTATCTGCATTTAATGTCAATTCGTGATCTAAGATTGTTTTAGTAAAATCTCCTGATAAATTGAAATAAGAATGCTGCGTTAAATTCACAACCGTTTTCTTATCTGTTTTTGCTTCATATAATACTTCTAATGCATTATCATTTGTCAAAGTATAAGTCACAAAAACCTGTAAATTTCCAGGATAACCTTCTTCCATATCTTTACTTAAATAAGATAATTTCAAAGTTGCTGTATCGCCGGATTTTGCCTCATCAGCTTTCCAAACCACATTAAAATATCCTTGTGGTCCACCGTGCAAAGCATTTGGCGCATTGTTGATGGCCAACTGATATTCCTTTTCATCTAAAGTAAATTTTCCTTTAGCAATTCGGTTTCCATATCTCCCGATCAAAGCTCCAAAAAATGGATTCGCTTTTTCGTATTGAGCCAAATTATCAAATCCGATAACCACATTTTCAGAAACACCTTCCTTATTAGGTACTTTTAAATCCGTAATTCTTCCACCAAAAGTGATGATGTCAACTTCCATCCCATTTTGGTTTTTCAATTTATAACTGTCGACTTTTTCTCCTTTTGCCGTTGTGCCATAAGAAGATTTCTCAATTGTAACTGTCGCTTTTTCATCTGAAGAAACTGTTGTAGCATCCATTTTTTTATCGTTTTTGCATTGAACTGAAATAAAAGCCAGACTCAGTAGGCCAATTCCAAAAATATAACGTTTTAATACATTCATAAATGATAATTTTTGTGGTTATTGTGAAATGTTAGATGTTAAAAGTAATCTGTTAGGCGTAATAAAAAATACTATATTTTGACGCGGATTAGACAGATTCGTTTCACGAAGACGCGGATTAACACAGATTTTTAATATCTAAAATCCGTTTTCATCTGCGCTTTTGCGTTAGCAAATCCGTTTTATCAGCGTTCTATTTTCAAAAAGTGAATTTATTACCCCCAACGTGTTAAAAGTAACAAAAACTTAGAATCTTAGCAACTTAGAACCTTAGTCCCTCAGACTATAATCCATGTTGAAACAAATGATAGTATGCTTCGTTGGCATTAATTTTATCTTTGAAATCTCTAATTGTCGTTTTTTCATCAATAACCAATAATTCGATTCCGGCGATATCTGCGAAATCTTCCATATATTCTGTTGTCAACGATTGGCTGTAAACTGTGTGATGCGCTCCACCAGCCAAAATCCAAGCTGTTGCAGCAATATCAAGGTTTGGTTTACAATCCCATAAAACTCTGGCAACCGGTAATTTTGGTAATTCAGCCATTGGTTTAATAGCTTCAACTTCGTTTACAATCAAACGGAAACGATTTCCCATATCAACCAAAGAAACGTTAATCGCGTCTCCCGCAGGTGAATTAAACACCAAACGTGCCGGATCTTCTTTACCTCCAATTCCTAACGGATGTACTTCGCAAGAAGGTTTTGCATCTGCAATTGATGGACAAATTTCTAACATGTGAGAACCTAAAACGTATGATTTTTGCGGTGTAAAATGATAGGTGTAATCTTCCATGAAAGATGTTCCTCCTTCAAGGCCTACGTTCATAACTTTCAAAGCACGAACCATTGCCGCTGTTTTCCAGTCTCCTTCTCCACCAAAACCATAACCATCGGCCATTAATCTTTGTGTTGCAATTCCAGGAAGTTGTTTCCAAACTCCAAGATTTTCAAATGTATCAGTGAAAGCTCCAAAACCTCCTTCTTCAAGGAAAGCTCTTAAACCTAATTCTATTTTTGCTGCTTCTACTAATGAACTTCTTTGCGCTCCGCCTTCTTTTAATGAATCGGTTAGAGAATAAGAAGATTCGTAAACTGCCAATAAATCATTCAATTGTTGGTCTGTAACTTTCTCGATATGTTTGGTCACATCAGATGAATCATATCCGTTAACCGACATTCCGAAACGAATTTGAGCCTCAACTTTATCACCTTCTGTAACGGCAACTTCACGCATATTGTCTCCAATACGGGCTACTTTTAAGTTTTGAAGTTCATCCCATCCCAAAACTACTCTGGTCCAAACTCCCAATTTGTTTAAAACGCGAGGATCTTCCCAATGTCCAACAACCACTTTACGTTTTTTACGCATTCTTGACATGATAAAACCAAACTCACGATCTCCGTGTGCCGATTGATTCAGGTTCATGAAATCCATGTCGATAGTTCCCCACGGAATTTCAGCATTGTATTGTGTGTGTAAATGACATAATGGTTTCTTTAGAATGCTTAATCCGCCAATCCACATTTTGGCTGGCGAAAAAGTATGCATCCAGGCAATAATTCCAATACAGTTTTTAGCTGTGTTTGCCGCTAAACAAACATCTAAAATTTGCGAAGGTGATTTTACCACATCTTTATAAACCACTTTTACAGGAATACTCGATGATGCGTCTAATCCTTTTGCAATTAATTGCGAATGTTCTGCTACTTTTCTTAGTGTTTCTTCACCATATAATTCCTGGCTTCCTACTACAAACCATACTTCTTTTTGAGATATATCTATCATTATGTTTAATCGTTTATTTGTTGAACTGTTTAATCGTTTTTGCAGATTAATCTAAAATCTACATTCTAAAATCTAAGATCATTATTGTCCGTAATACGAATCTTTTCCGTGTTTGCGGTTGTAATGCTTCTTTATTAAGGAATCTTTTAATCTTGGTGCGTTTGGATTTATTTGTAAAGTCAGATACGCCATTTCGGCTACGACTTCTAAAACCTTGCTGTTATAAACCGCTTTTGCAGCGTTTTTTCCCCATGCAAATGGACCGTGATTTCCAATTAAAACCATTTCTACTTCTTCGTAAGAAAGATTTTTTTCTTTGAAACAATCCAAAATCTGAATTCCCGTATTGTGTTCGTAGTTTCCCTCGATAAGCGCATCTGCCATCGGTGGCGCACACGGAATATCAGCCGTTAAATGATCGGCATGCGTGGTCCCGAAAATTGGAATATCTCTTTGTGATTGCGCCCAGGCTACAGAATATGTTGCATGTGTATGCGCAACGCCTCCAATATTTGGCCAATTTTTATATAAATAAGCATGCGTTTTGGTGTCTGATGACGGACGCATTGTTCCTTCAATTATATTGTTATCAAAATCTACAATCACAATATCTTCGGGTTTTAAATCTTCGTACGGAACGCCACTTGGTTTAATGGCAAAAACACCGTTTTTTCTATCTACCGCGCTTACATTTCCAAAAGTGTATACCACCAAATTCAATGCGTTCAATTGCATGTTGGCTTCGTAACATTCCTGTTTTAAATCTTTATAAAGAGAACTCATGTTGCGATATTTTAATAGTTGGATCTTCAAAAGCGCTTAATTGATCGTATGCAACAAGTAATTTATGATATGCTGCTACTTTATCTAATTGAGGGAAATATTCTCCGTCGAAATCGCTTCCTATTTTTTGACTTGCTTCAATTACATTCGGATAAATTCCCGCTGCAACTGCTGCATAAATTGCTGCTCCTAAAGCCGGGGTCTGGTCTGAAGCTGCAATTTTAATTGGCTTGTTTAAAACGTTTGCCAAAGTCTGCATGATAAAAGGAGATTTACGGGCAACGCCACCAATCCCGATTACGCTGTCGATTTTTACACCTTCTTCTTCAAAACGATCTACAATTTTCTTCGCTCCAAAACAAATGGCGTTTACCAAAGCTTTAAAAATATGTGGTGCTTTTGTTCCTAAAGATAAATTTGAAATCGCACTTTTTAATTCCTGATTGGCATCCGGAGTTCTGCGTCCGTTGATCCAATCCAAAGCAATTGGAAGACTTTCTGAAACCGGAATTTTCTCGGCTTCTTTTGTCAATTCTACAATTAATTTATCGCTGAATTCTTCTCTTAATTGTTCTTTTTGAGCGTCATTTAAAACTGTTGAAGAAGTCAATAAATGATCTGTTGGCCAAAGCAATAATTCTTTGTACCAAGCCAGTAAATCTCCAAAAGCTGATTGTCCGGCTTCCAAACCAATAAAGCCCGGAATTACTGAACCATCAACTTGTCCGCAAATTCCGCGAACGGTTTTTGTTCCCACTTCATCATAAGAACCAACCAAAATATCGCAGGTTGAAGTTCCCATAACGCGAACCAAAGTATTTTCTCCAATTTTTGCTCCAACAGCTCCGGAATGTGCATCAAAAGTTCCAACCGCTACAACTGTTTCTGTAGAAAGTCCTAAACGATCTGCCCATTCTTTGCTTAAATTTCCGGCAACTAAATCAGAAGTATAGGTTTCATCATATAAATTACCGCGAAGTTGCGCCAAATACGGGTGTAATTTTTCTAAGAATTCAACTGGCGGAAGTCCATTCCAGTCTTCGTGCCACATTGCTTTATGTCCCGCAGCACAACGGCTTCTTTTGAATGTTTTTAAATCTTTGTCTTCAATCAGTAAATACGTCATTAAATCGCAGTGCTCCATCCAGGTGTGCGCTGCATTTCGAACTGCTTCATCTTCTCTGGCAATGTGCAAAATTTTTGCCCAAAACCATTCTGATGAATAAATTCCGCCTACATATTTGGTTACGTTTTCTCCGCCCCAGCTTACAGCCAGTTCGTTGATTTCGTTTGCTTCATTTATAGAAGTATGATCTTTCCAAAGTACCATCATCGCATTCGGATTTTCCTCAAAACCTTTTGTCAAGGCCAACGGAATTCCTTCTTTCGTAACAGGAACCGGAGAAGATCCTGTAGTATCAATACAAATTCCGCGTACCAGCGAAGGATCGACTTTACTTTCTTTTATAACCGTTTGAATGGTGATTTCTAAACCTTCAATATGGTCTAATGGATGTTGACGAAACTGATTTGCAGCCGCATCACAATATTGCTTGTTTTTCCATCTTTTATAATGAGAAACATTGGATGCCAGCTCTTGCCCATTTTCAGTGTCTATTAGCATCGCTCGAACTGAATCTGTTCCGTAGTCCAATCCTATAACGTAATTTTTCATTCGAAATTCTTTTTATAATAATGACAAATATAAATATAAATCTTTTATAAGTGTACAAAAAACACTTAATAAAAATAAGCCTTTTAATTTTTGCAAATAATGCATCAAAACAGTCGTTTAGAATCAAATCAGAAAACAAACGTTGATTTTACATTTATTATCTTGCGATTATTTCATCTTTATCTTCAAAACGGTAACTGAGTAAGCCGGAAAATCATATTGAACCTTGTTTCCGTTTACTTTAAATTCGCTTTCTTTTGGACTAATTTTAGTCGGAGATTCAAAAGAATTTTCATCATTTATTCCATCTCCTTTTAAGATTATTGCCGTTCCTTTTGACTCTAATTTTACTCCTTTTAAATCTATTGAAGCATTTTGTGAAGATGCAGAAGCGTTTACAATTTTCAGGATTACTTCTTTAGAATTCACATCTTTTACTGCCGATGCAAACAAATCGTTTTGTCCTGTAACGGCTTTTCCGTCTTTTGTAATATTGATTAAATCTGTTCCTTTATTATTAGAAAATAATTTCTGAACATAATAATTTGGCGTTCCATAAGATTGTAAATTGTTGAACCAAATCATGTCCGGTGTCCATTGCCAACCTTCTACGTGAGCCAATAACGGTGCGTAAGAAGTTAAATGAACAACCTCAGCATTACGCTCCATTCCGGTCATAAAAGCGGCTTCAGAGAAAGCACATTCCCAGTTGTTTTTATTATCCGGACTTGCAATCGCTACACTTTGTGCTGCATATTCCCCCGCAAAAATCTTTGGCCCTTTACGGTCGTAATTGTCGTAACGCGTTACATTTTTACGGAACCATGCCGGATCTTTATAATAATGTTCGTCGACAATTTCGGCGTTTAGTTTTTTAAGCTCTTTCATACCATAATCAAAATAATCTCCGTCAGGAAAAGGTCCTGTTCCCGAAACAATGATGATGTTTGGATATTTATCTTTAATGGCTTTTTGAAATACTTTGAAACGCTCGATATAATCCGCGCCCCATTGTTCATTTCCAACTCCAATATGTTTTAAATTGAATGGTTTTGGATGTCCCATATCGGCTCTCACTTTTCCCCAGGCAGTAGTCTGATCGCCATTTGCGAACTCAATTAAATCTAAAGCATCCTGAACATAAGGATCTAATTGATCCATAGGAACCAATTCTCCTGTATTGAACTGACACGCCATTCCGCAACTTAAAATGGGTAATGGTGAAGCGCCAATATCTTCTGAAAGCTGAAAATATTCAAAGAATCCTAAACCAAAACTCTGGAAATAGTCTGGCGCCGGACGATGTGCAAATTCCATATTCCAACGGTTTACGGCAGTTTCTCTGTCTTCCACTTTTCCAACCGATTTTTTCCATTGGTAACGTTCTGCCAAAGTTCTTCCTTCTACGATACAGCCGCCTGGAAAACGTAAAAATCCTGGTTTCAAATCATATAATAATTGTACTAAATCACTACGCATCCCATTTTTTCTTCCTTTCCAGGTATCTTCCGGAAACAACGAAATATTATCCAAATCGATAACTCCGTTTCCTTCAAAAGTAATTTTTAGTTTTGCCTTAGCTTCTGTTGCTGTAGAGGTTAACTGAGCAGTATAATCTGTCCAGTCTTTTGCTGTTGGAACAATCGAAGTTTCACCTAAAACTTTATTGTCTTTATCTATAAATTGAAACTTGATCCTGGTAATATTTCCTGATAATTTTGAAGCTTTTAAAGACAGATTATATTTGAGGTCTTTCTTAATTCCCATTCCTCTAAAACCTTCATTGATCAATTCATAACCGCTGGCATCTTTAAGAGTAACCCTGCAATAATTATGATTCGTTCCTTGGTTTGAATACTGCACTACAGTGGCAATTCCGGATTGCTGATTTAATTTATGACGATCGCTGTTGGGTTCTTGCCATCCCATCATTGGAAACAGAAATTCGAACGATCTGTTTTTGATCATTTCGGCATACAAACCTCCATCAGCAGCAAAATTGATGTCTTCAAAAAATACTCCGTACATCGTTGGCTGAATTTTGGTAACGGTTTTTGCAGCGTCTACCTGAAGATTGTTTTTTTGTGCCGAGGCATAAATGCCATTAAGCAATAAACCACAAAGGGTAATTTTGGTAATTAAATTGGACTTCATTTTTATTGTATTTAAATGTGTTTTATAGTACGCGGATGACGCGGATAAAACGGATTTTTATTTTTTTGTTTCACGCAGATTTTTGCAGATCTGAGCAGATTTAGCAGATCGAGCAGATTTTTCATGTTATGCGCCTGACGGATTGAAATCCGTCTCTACAATATGAATCGTTCCTCCGGAACTTTTTTAAATCTTTTTTATCCTATTATCATCTGCGACATTATCTTTCTTCTTGCCTCTTTATTCTATTTTCTTTATTCTTTGTTCTATATTCTCAATTCTTATAATCCAACCAAACTTTCATTTTTCCAACGCCTCTGTTTGACCAAGAGTAATATGGAATTGCTTTGAATTTTGAATTCTCAATTACATTTACACCTTGCAATAAATTAGGTTCTTTTTTTACTTTGAAAGTATCTCCGGCGGCTACATCTATTTTATCGAAATTGGTTTTATTATCAGCTTCTTCAACAGCATAAACGATTGGTCCGTATTCTAAAGAAACTTTATCTTTATTGCTTGCCACTTTAGCATTGGTTTGAACTTCCTGAACTTCCATTGGAAAATTAAGATTGATTTTATCTCCTTTTTTCCAATTTCTGGTAATGGTGAAATAACCGTCTTGTGGCTGAATTGCTAAAACTTCTCCGTTTAAATTGATTGTTGCTTTTTGAGTTGAAGCTTTTTTATAAGAATATAAATCTCCCGGCAAAACTTCATTTCTTGCCCAACCCGGAACTCTCAGTTTGATCGTGAATTGGCTTTCTTTTTTCGGGTTAACCGAGATTGCTACTTTTCCGTTCCAGGGATATCCGGTTTGTTGTGAAATCTGTAAATCGGTTTTCGCTAAAGCGAAAGAAGCGTTGTTTGATGCGTATAAATTCACATACAAAACATCCTTAGATTTTGAATAAATCAATCCCGGAATAGAAGGAATAAATCGAATTAAATTCGTCGGGCAGCAAGAACAGTCAAACCAAGCCTGACGCGTGCAAGATCCTCTGTTTGATTTAAAAACACCATCAGATTCTAAGGCATTTGGATAGAAAAATTGTTTTCCGTCTAATGAAATTCCTGAGATTAATCCGTTGTACATCGTTCTTTCGATTACATCAAAATATTCTGATTTGCCATATAAATTATGTAATCTGTGATTCCAATATACATCTCCAATCGCAGCACAAGTTTCGTTATATGCAGTTAAGTTTGGCAATTCATAATTGTCTCCAAAAGCTTCTCCATCATGTCTTGAGCCAATTCCGCCAGTGATGTACATTTTTTTATTGACCATATTATTCCATAAATTATTTACGGCATCGGTATAGGCTTTGTCTTTTGTCATGGCGGCAATATCCGTCATTCCCGCATACATGTAAACGGCTCTTACGGCATGACCCACCACTTCGTTTTGCTGCACAACCGGAATATGATCTTGCGCATATTCGCCATATAATTTATGATTATTCGGGTTTCCACGATTGTCTAAATAATATTTTGCTAATTTTAGATAGTCTTCTTTTCCGGTAATTTGGTATAATTTAATTAAACCCGTTTCTACAATTTGATGTCCCGGAACTCCCTTCACCTGACCTGGACCATCGCCAAAAGTTTTCACTAATAAATCGGCATTTTTGATGGCGATTTCAAGGAAATTTGTTTTTCCTGTCGCTTCATAATGCACTACAGCAGCTTCGATCAAATGTCCTGCATTGTAGCATTCATGATTAATTTGTAGTGATTCCCAACGTTTTCCTTCGATAACCGGAACCCAGGGCGCTGGTGGTTTTGCCGGATTTATAGTTCTCCACGTTGTTAAATAACCGTCTTTTTCCTGACCAATTTTTACGATTGCAATCAACGAATCTAATACCTTTTCAAGTTTGGGATTTGGTGCGCTGATTAAAGTATTCGAAGCGCCTTCGATTATCTTATAAACATCAGTATCGTCAAATGGCATTTCGCCTCTTACTGTTCCTGTTTTTTGTTTTCCGGCGATTAAGAAGTTCTCAAATCGTCCTTCTTCATTACATTTCTGAATGGCGTATGCAATCGTAATTTCCTGCACTCTTTTGATAATGGGTAACCAAAAAGAATCTGTCAGCTTTACATTTTGAATGTTCACCGGTTCTATTTCGTAACCCGCTTTTAGAGCCGAGGTTTTATTCGATTGTACAATATGGTTCTTGGTTTCTTTACAGGAAACAAAAATCAAAAATGACAGGAAAATCGTTAAGGTAGTGAAAGTGTATTTTTTCATTATTTTTTGTATTCTATTTTAAAACGGGCCATAAATCATTGTCCCAAAGCATTTCTTTAACGACCAATCTTGGCGTTCCGTTGGTTTTCTTTTCATAGGCATGATAAAAAATATAATCTTTTCCGTCAAACGTATAAGCGCTGTTATGGCCTACGCCAAAGTAATTTTCATCGCCCTGAACTACGATACTTCCGCCGCCTTCATTTAAAGATTTTCCGTCTTTATCTACGTAAGGTCCGGTTACATTTTTAGATCTTCCAACAACGACTTTATAAGTGCTTTTTTCTCCGCGACAGCATAAATCCCAGGAAAGAAATTGATAGTAATAGCCGTTTTTCTTAAAGATAAAAGGAGCTTCAAGCGCGCCATCTCCCGGGTCTGAATCTGGTAATTCGAAAGTTCTTTTGCGTTTCGAAATCGTGTGCCATTCCTGAGGTTGCGCAATCGATTTTAAATCTGGATTTAGTTTAACCAGTTTCAATCCTTCCCAAAAAGAACCAAAAGACAACCACGGAGTATTGTTTTCATCGAAGATTAAATTCGGGTCAATGGCGTTCCACATATCGCGGTTGGGTTGCGATTGAATCACGATTCCCTGATCGACCCATTTGTACTTTTTGTCTTTTGGGTCTAATGTTGTATTGGTTGCCACACCAATCGCCGATGTATTTTTGGCGAAAGCCGAAACCGAATAATACAAATAATAAACATTGTTGTGCAATGAAATATCCGGCGCCCAAATATGATTTTTGAAATCGGCCGCGACGCCATCTGCCCAAACGGGTTTCTCTTTGAAAACCTGCGGCTCAGGATTCCAGTTTTTTAAATCTTTCGAACTAAAAACACTGATTCCGTTACCGGTACAATACAAATAATAAGTGTCTTTTTGTTTGATGACAACCGGATCGTGCACTACAATTTCCTGCGCAAATGAAACTGAAGCTGTCAGCATCATAAGAACAGAAAGTGAATATTTTATGTTTTTGTAAAACTTCATAATTGGATGTTTTTTTTCACCATATAAGTGATATAAGATAATTTAAGTTTGAACTGAAAACCCTCACTCTCTAAATCATATAAGTTTTTCCAACCCTAGTTTTAAATGAACTTATATAACTTATATGGTGAAAATTTGTTCTGTTATTTTGAAAACTGAGACTGAAAACTTTTTACTGAATTCCTTCAGATGTCATCACCACTCGTTTCATTGTTCCGTCTTTGTTGTAATACAATTTATCGACACAAACAGATCTTCTGAAACTTCCTCCGTGCGGAATTGACGCTCCATTGTGATAAATAAAATACGATTGTCCTTTAAAATCTATTATCGCCTGATGGTTGGTATTGCTATTTCCGGCGATTTCATTCAAAATTCCCTTAAACTCCCAAGGACCAGTAATGGATTTACTCATGGCATAGGCAATTTTCTCCGGAAACTCATAAGCGTATGATAAGTAATACCACTCTTTATGTTTGTGAATCCAAGGTGCTTCGGTAAAATTTGGAAGTTTTATGTGATGAATTTCTCCGTCTATTTCAGTCATATTTTCTTTTAATTTTGCATAATGACAAGCTGTATTTCCCCAAAATAAATAGGCTTGTCCATCATTATCGATATAAACCGTTGGATCGATATCGTCCCAGCTTATGTCGGTAAATTTGGTCATGTCGTTTGTAATCAGGGCTTTTCCAAGAGCATCTTTAAAAGGTCCTGTTGGACTGTCTGAAACTGCAACTCCAATTGATTTTCCGTGTACTGAACCGTGCTCGACAGTTACATACCAGTAAAATTTTCCGTTTCTTTCAATTACCTGCGAAGCCCATGCATCACCTTTCGCCCATGCAAAATCACTGGCTTTTAAGGGTACAGGATGTGATTCCCATTTTTTCATATCTGAAGAAGAATACACTACCCATTCGTTCATTTTATAAAAATTAAAATCGTTTGGCGCTTCGTCATGACCCGCATACAAATAGACTTTATCCTTGTAAACCAATGCCGCAGGATCTCCTGTATATTGATCTTTTATAATTGGGTTATTGAATTTTGTTGGATCTATTTGAGTTTTACCAGACTGTGCCTGAACTATTGGACAGTTGGCTAATAAAACTAAAAGTGAAAGGCTTGTAACTATATTCTTCATTATGGTTTATTTTCACATTATTTTTTCACGCAGATTTTGCAGATCAGGCAGATTTTTTATCCTTTTAATCCTTTAATCTGTGGCTTTTATTTTAAGACATAGAGACATAGAATTCTTTGTGTTGAAAAAGGCGTTTCACTTAGTTTTAATACACATAGCTATGCGATTTATTTGAAGTGAAACGTCTTTTCGCGATTTGTTAAACTATGTTTCTATGTGTTTGAAAAAATTTAAGTTTGGAATTTGGAATTTAAAAAATTGGGATTTAATTAATTTTCTTGCCCCAAACCGGCAATCCTGTTGACGTTAAACCAGAATAACTCAATGTCACTTTTCTTGTGGCTGATTCCCAATCCCAGGCATCGGTTACGTTACATTTTACTCCGTTTATCGTTAAGATTTTTTTGGCGCTGTCATACGACCAGACACCTGTAACATCTCCGCTTACTTTTTTATCGGCGGTTAAATAAACGGTAACTGATTTTTGAATGGTTTTATATTGATAATTCATGGTTATTTGTTCCCATGTTCCAATAAAACTAGCTTCAGAAATTGTTGTTGCCGGTACTCCTGCATAACGTTCTGCTTCGACAACCGGCCATCCGTCTTCTGTCCATTGAATACCACGAACGTGTCCCATCATTACGGCATTCGAAACTGCAATTCCCGGAACTCCTTCGGGCAAACGTGCTTGTGATGCGTAATACCATTGTTTGGTTTCTGGATTTTGGAAAATTCCGCAATGTGAAATTCCCACCCAACCTGTATGATTTTTAAAAGAATAAGGATGAGTCAACATCGGGAAGCAATCGGCTCCGTTTGTAATACTGGTTCCGGTAATGGTTTGGTAAGGTCCCAGGATATTTTTTGAACGTGCTACACGTGTATTATAAGCAACTGATAATTCATCATAAGCCAAAAACAAATAATAATATTGAGTATCCGGATTATAGATAATTTCAGGTCCTTCGAGTGCTTGCCAGCGGTTTGAATTTACGTTTCCGCGTCCTGCAATTCGTACTCCGTAATCGTCAATTGTCTTTAATTTGTCTGGTTTTCCTGTTGCCGGATTCAGTTTTAAAGCTGCGATTCCGGAATGCCAGGAACCATAAATTAAATACTGATCGCCTTCAGGAGTCTGAATAAAACTCGGATCGATGGCGTTGAATTTAAAATAAGCATCCCAATCGTTTCCTCCGTTTCGAACGTAGCTTTTTACGCCATCAGGTTCAGAGCAAACGACCATTCCTTTATCGACCCAATTGTTAGAGGCTAAATCAGTTGTTTCGGCTAAGCCAATGAAAGCGCGTTCTGTCCAGGAAGTATTGGTATCTGTTCCTACAATAGGATTCGTCACTACAATACTGTAATACATTCTGTAAATATTGCCCACTTTTCGAACGCAAGGCGCCCAATATCCATAATTAGGATTGGTAATGGGTGGTAAAGCAGGAGACATTCTGGCTCTTTTATTGTTTAAAGAATCTTTTACCCAAGCCGGAGCTTCGGTCATTGACGATCCCATAAATTCCCAGTTGATTAAATCTTTCGATCTTCTGTAAAAAAAATGTCCGTGACCATCTGTTGCATTCCCATAAGAAGCATCTGTTTGGTACATATAATAATACTCTCCCGATTTTTCTACCGATGGATCATGTACGTTGGCAAGATTCCATTGTGCTCGGCTTCCCCAACTGGATAATGCCGTATAATTATCTGCGTAAGTTGGTCCCGGAAAAGCGGGCGTCACTACCGGAGGATCAACCACTACCGGCGGATCAGGATTTTCATTTGTTGCAGGATCATCTTTTGAACAGCTCACTGCAGCAAAAACAAATAAAAGCAGCCCTAAGTACGAGGCTGTTTTTATTATATGTTTTGATTTTTTCATTTTTTTAGCTTGTTATTTTCCTTCTAATACTACTACAGATAAAGGAGGAATTGTGATTTCTAATTTTCCTTTTTTATTTTCGAAACCTTTAAAAACTGTTGGTACAATTTTGTTTGGAGTATCGAATGAATTATAATCCTGTAACTTAGCTGATGTTATAATAGTTCCTGTGAAATTTTTCACGCCCAGATTATTGACATCTATTTCTATTTTATTTTTATTCTTAGCATCTACATTTACTAAAGAAATATGAACCAATCCGCTTTTGTCTTTTGATGCCGAAGCAGAAACTGCCGGAAGT
>Ga0247815_10001404_pt1 | contig 18458 bp, 24 predicted proteins | sample UWRJL194509B1_FD_181014 | JGI IMG/M metagenome (GOLD analysis project Ga0247815, IMG submission 181014) | Plant litter microbial communities from Arlington Agricultural Research Station in Wisconsin, United States - UWRJ-L194-509B-1 | ecosystem: Environmental > Terrestrial > Plant litter >...
GCACCATAGCGGATTAGCGCCAAACCTGCTTGTGCTTGGTGATGCGAGACAGGCTATCTACCAGTTCCGCGGCGCAGATGCGCGGTACTTGCTGCGCGCAGACGCACTTTTCGCACAACTCTCCCCCTACCCTTGGGCAAGATTGCAACTCGCCCAGAGCTTCAGAATGACACGCCAGACTGTCGCCTTTGTCAACAACGCCTTTCTTGGAGGCGAAGAGGATATAATCAGCACCAGCAACGGACCCAAACCAATCTATCTGCATGCCTCTCTGTTCGATCAGAAACGTCTCCTAGGTTTGCCTTGTCCCTCATCAATCGCATGTTCCGCTAATGACGATCAAATGAGAAAGACTTTATCTTACCACTCGTGCGCCGGTACGGTGTGGAGCATTGTGCGATAATCGCCCCGAATGTCCGCGGCAACTCCTGGCTCTCCCGGGTGTGCAACGCACTCACGGACGACGGAGTCCCGCTTTCGATCAGCACTTCCGACGATGTTCCACTGGACGAGGATGTTCTGAGAGGCAAATTGGCTGTGGCGACGTGGCACCAGTTCAAGGGCAGCGAGCGCGACTGCGTGATTGTGTTCGGCATCGACAACAGCTACTTTAAGTTTATGGCACGTGACCTGCCGAACGACCGGTGTCCTAACCCGGCTTACGTTGCGCTCACTCGAGCGCGTAAGCAGCTTGTCGTCGTGCAGGCCAAGGGAAACGCGGCAATGCCGTTTGTCGATTGGCACGCCGTGCAGGAATATGCCGAGTTCAAAAATCTGGTAGACGAAGAGCCGACGGAGGAAGATTCGTCCGGGAGGACTGTTAAACTCGGTCTAATGTTACCGGGGATGGTGTCTGCGTCGGAGATGGCGCGACATGTCAGGGACGAGGAACTAGAGGACCTCGTGCGCGCCAACACAGATATCATCGAGGTCGCCGCGCCGACAGCCCAAAACGCGTTCGACGCCGTGCCTCAGAAAGTCAAAACTAATTCCAAACTGCAGCACTATGAAGCCGTTGCGGATATCAACGGCCTCGTGATCACAGCAGCGCTCGAGCTTGCTCTCCGCGGCTCGCTGACAACGTTCGGCCACCAACGATCTAATCGGAGAGCTGGGCTGCCGGAGATACCGCGAAATCCGCGCCAGCGTGCGATGTGGCTAGTTCGCGATGCAGTGCGGTATGAAGCACATGTCTCTGGCTACAAGTCGCGACTGTCGCAGATGGACAAATCTCAGCATGTACATCAATTTGGCTGGCTCGCCGCAAAAGACGCCAAGCTTCTCAATTTGGCGACCCAGTGGCTACAAGACGAGGTCCTGATCACCACGAAGGACAAGACTCTGCTGAAATTTGAGAGTTCGTTCTGCCAGCCCGTCAATGTGGACCGGGAGCGCACCGAACTGAGAGGACAAGCCGACATCATGTTCGAGAAGATCCGCGGTGGCGTACTGCGGGCAACGATCTGGGAGGTCAAGTTTGTGGCAGCGTTATCGATGGAGCATGTGGCACAGGCGGTGGCGTACGCGCACATGTGGTTGGAAACGCGCCTGGAGTCGCAGAATGGTGCTCCGCGACCAGTGTTTCCCAGGGTTGTGTTATTAAACGTACGCACCGGGGAGAAGTGGGAGATCGTAACAACGGCAAAAAGAGCACGGAAGCTCATCGAGGGGGTTTTGAGGGCCAAGTACACCGCTAAAGGCGAGACAACTGAAATGGAGTTTTTGGACGATGCAGGCAAGGTGGTCAAGAGTGTACAGATGCGACTTGCGAGGCATCTGGAACAGAGGCCAGCCAAGAGGGTTCAGAGAATAAATAATACTTGACGTGCGGCATGAGCTTATGTAACACCATATGTATCTTTTAGCTGAATGTAATCCCGCCTCAGACGTATCCAGCCAAGTCTAAGCCGAAAAGTTGGCGCAGGCGGGATGAACCGGCGACTGCGCGCGTCACGGCTTGCCCTCCGCTCATTTCGATCGCCGCGCAAGATGGTACATTTCCCACAACAACCTACAACATAGACGCGCCAGCTGATCTGCGCATTTCCCTCTGACAGTCGCACGCACTACGGCCATATCTGACGGCAGTCCGGTCTACCCTCACTGCGGCGCTCACACTTGAGAACTTTGGTTCCCAAGTGGTCGAGAGGCATAACAAGCCTGAGGTCGAGGCACAGTAGGTTCCATCACCACGGCTCAGTCCGTCTCAAGTGACTGATTTGGCCGACTAGAACGTCGCACGAGGTGCTGCTGAACCCACTTGTGATCTCGCGTAACGAGAACGAGCGGGTCCTCATCGAGCCGTCGATCAACTCGGTCCGGCTCAGCATCAAGATCAAGCAGGCCGACGAGATTGAGCGCGCATTGTGTGCCAAGTTCACAAGGTTCATGATGATGCGAGCAGAGAACTTCGTCGTACTGCGCCGCAAGCCCGTAGCCGTGCGTCCTACTCGCCTTCCATTACAGCTTTCCACTGATCCCTTAGGACACAGGGCTACGATATCTCGTTCTTGATTACGAACTTCCACACCGAGACGATGCTCAAGCACAAGATCGTGGACTTTATCATCCAGTCAGTCGCTGGTGCCAGGTCTTCATCTCGTGAATTCATACTAATCCCTGTATAGATTCATGGAGGACGTCGACAAGGAGATCTCGGAGATGAAGCTGTCATTGAACGCTCGCGCTCGTGTGGTTGCAGAGTCATACCTCACTGTAGTGCGTGCCCATTCTAATCGACGTCCCATCCCGCTGACGAACTCTGCAGTTTGGTTGATGTCGATGAAATGATGCTCCGTGTGTATTCTATTGCCGACCGTCGTTATCAACAGACTTCGATCATCTCGCACATTCGTCTGGAGTTGGTGCTGTTGCAGTCAGTTTTGTGGCATGATCCGATGTTTACTTTGCAGAGCTGCCCAGTAATCGCTACAGTCTCACTTAACACTAAAGTGATTTGCCGCGCGCTTTTCACTTCAAGGTAGCCAGAAGAGTTGGTTTGCCAGAGGACTTGATTTTTCCAAGTGACGTGACCATCTCATAGCGTAACCATAACCGAAAGACCTCAGTGCTGAGGTTGTCGAACGCTATTTGAAGAAGATCAAACCAATTCCTGGGAAATTGAGCAGGTCTCGCCGTAAGTTTCGGTTCGGGAATGAACTTGATGAGTTTAGGAGGCGCGCGACGCGGCACGCGAAATTTCTTGACCTCTATCACATCTCTTCCCGTCGCCGCGATGCCGCGCAAACTCAAGGACGACATGCGCGCGCTCGGGGGCAATGATGAGGACATGGATCTACTTAAAGACGTAGATAGCGATGCCGAGCTGCCTCCTACGTCCTCCAGCAAGGACGATGTGCGTTGGCGCGCAGTTGTTCATGGACATTGCTCTAACGCATCGGTTCCCCCACAGCGTGCGCTCTCCAGTGACCTCTCTAAATTTATGAAGGGTCTGGACTTTGGCAACAGCGCCAAGGGCAAGGGAAAAGCTGTTGCGAGCGCAGATCCGCCAGCAAGCGCGAACAGAGCTGACAAGGTAGGCGGCATTCATATCAGCATGTTTGAACCTACATTTACACTCTGTAAAGAAGAAGATAAGGGACAACAAAAAGGCTGACCGCGAAACAGACCGGATCATTGTGCGCTTGCTCTATCTGGCTGCGCTACATTCGGCTCATAGGCTTTCGAGCAGCCGTCCACGAAAACGTCCAAGAGCCAGGAGAAGCCTACTCTGAAGGACAAGGACAAGCCAGTTAGTAGTTTGCATCTAAAACTGTTATCGATACTAATGCGGTTTCTAGAAATCTGAGAGCAAAAAAGGGGACAAGCTGAAGGAGAAGCCGAGCACGTCTGTGTCCTCACCAGTACTTTCAACAGCTGCTACAGTTCGTGACTCGACTTTCACTATCATCAATAAACTCACAAGCTTGTAGAAAAAGCCTGTGAAGATCAAGTTCGGCGACGATGGAACGGTCACAGTTGCTCCAACACCTATTGACAAGTTTGAGGCGAAGCCAACGGCTTCATCGTCCAAGGAATCTTTCGTGAGTCTTCCCTTTTGACGATATCAAAGCTAAGACCATCACTAGCTACTTCAACCTGCATCAAACTGGTACCAGACTGTTCCTGAGCTGCCTGGGTTATCTAAACCTCTTGCCACACCGTCTGCAGACGTGATCGCAGCCAAGTCAGCACGTGCAACAGAACTCCTCGCTCAAGAAGTCGCTCGCTACGAGTCGCCCAATTCAGCATCTTCCCGTGCCGACGCGCAATTCCTGTCGCGCGTCATGACAGGGGGCACGCTCTCGGACAGGCTTTCTGCCCTGACGCTGCTGGCCCAAGAATCGCCCGCACACAACACCAACGCGCTCGAGCAACTGCGTGGACTTGCGAAGAAGAAGAGCCGCGACCAGAGTTTGAAGGCAGCTCGTGCGATCGTTGATTGGTGGATCAGTGGTGGCGCGCCGGAGCGTAAGCTCAAGTATGTGTGTTTACTTTTCACGCCGTAACTTCTGCTCAATAGGCCGTTATACAGATATTTCCGCGACCAAGCACTTTCGCATCCCGGAGTCACCGATGAGCATCTTGCGATATGGCAATTTGAGGACTGGCTCAAGAAGTACTTCTACAGCATCCTCCAGATCCTCGAAGCACTCTCGATGGACCCGCTCCCCTACGTTCGCATCCAAGCTATCACATTTGTCTTCCAACTCCTCCGCGACAAGCCTGAGCAGGAGCAGAATCTTTTGCGGTTGCTCGTCAACAAGCTCGGCGACAACGATCGTTCGGTCGCGTCGCGCGTGTCCTACCACCTTATGCAGGTCGTCCAGACGCACCCACAGATGAAGGGCATCATTATCAACGAGGTGTCGGCATCGATTTTTGGCGGGTTGGGTGGTGATGCGAAGGGCGCGAGCTCGCGTTACTACTCGGTGATCACGTTCAACCAGATGGTGCTGAGTGCGCGCGAGAGCGCAGTCGCGGATCGCCTCATGGATTTGTACTTCAAACTTTTCCGCGAGATGCTGGGTGAAGGTGCGGTTAGAGAGAAGGAGCAGGTTGCGGCCAAGATGGAGAAGGCGGCGGCAGACAAGGAACAGGAAGATGATGGGGCGGAGGTGGAGAAGCCACGGCGGAGAAAGAGGAAAGGCGGCAAGAAGGGCGACGATGACGAGTTTGCGGCGCTGGAGGAGTCGGACTCGAAGATGATCTCGGCGATATTAACGGGCATCAATCGCGCACTGCCGTTTGCCACATTGGATGACAGCACGTAGGTCTCCCCTTCGATTTTGGCTGTCATTTTGCTGAGGCTATGGCAGGTTCAACCAGCACATTAACACACTCTTCCGTATCACGCACGAAGCCACATTCAACATCAGCGTGCAGGCGCTTATGCTCATCGACCACGTCGTCGCCTCCAAGGCCATTCCGTCAGGCGCAGACCTATCGAACCGGTTCTATCGCACTCTCTACGCAGCCCTGCTTGATCCGCGTCTGCCCGCATCTGGCAGCAAGCATGCGCTGTTCCTAACGCTGCTCTTCCGAGCGATCAAGCGCGACGGCGAAAGCGCACGAGCATGTGCATTTGCGAAACGTGTCCTGCAGGCGATTGCTGGTCCCGTGTGCGCCCCAGGTTTCGCATGCGCGGCGCTGGTTATGCTGGGCAAACTCTGTCAGCAGCGGCCAGAGATTCGGAACCTCATCTCAGGCAAGCCGACGCAGGCGGATGAGGGCAAGACATATGAGCCGGGGAAGCGGGAGCCCTTATATGCACATGCGGAGACGACGTGCTTATGGGAGCTGGTACGTTCTTACAGCCAATCGGGTTGATGAAAATGACTTATCTGCGTATGCCAGGTTCCACTCCTGCAACATTACCATCCAAGTGTGGCCCTCCACGCACAACAGCTCCGCGACGGCGAGCGGCTCACCGGCTCGCCTGATGTCGGCCTATATTCGCTCGCAAGTTTCCTCGATCGATTTGTGCTCAAGAATCCGAAGAAGAAAGGCACAGCTCGAGGTGCGAGCGCGATGCAACCATCCGCCGACACAAACCCGAGCGAAAAAGCCAAAGCGCAGCAAGCCCTGCTCGACCTCGACGAAGAGACGCTTGGCAAAATGGATGAGGGCGCTGTGGCACCTGAGCAGGTTTTCTACCACCGTTTCGTCGCTCTCAAGAGCGAGAGGGAGCGCAAGATGGCAGCGGCAGCAGGGAAGAAGGGCAAGAAGAAGAAGAGTGGAAGCGATTTGGACTCGGATGGGGGAGGCAACGAGGACGATGAGGACGAACAGGGAAGCGAGCTGGACGAGGATGAGGTTTGGAAGGTATGTAGCACCGGTGTGAGTGGTTTAACCGTGTGCTGAAACCGAGTGTGCTTGCAGGCAATGAAAGCGTCTGCGCCTGGCCGTGACCTGGACGATGCGGACAATGTCGACATCGACGATGATAGCGACCTCGAGCTTGACATGTCTGACAGCGACGAGGACGAGGAGGAGGCTGGAAGCGAAGCGGCTGGCTTGGACGATGAAGCCGACGTCGACGCCGATGTAGTCGCTGCCGAACCTTCGGAGGCTGGCTCGGATGCGGAGGTGGAAGATGGTGACTCTGAGGGCGGAGATGAGCTTGAGTTCATGGAGGAAGAGGACGACGTGATAGGCGACGACGACCTCATCGACATCGCAGATATCATGGACGTCGGCTCAGGCGACGAAGATGGAGCCACAGAAGAGTGGAGTGGTATCGGCGGGTCTGACGAGCCAGCCGGCAAGAAGCGGAAACGTACCGACAAGGATGAGTCGTCCAAGTCACGCAAGCGCAGGTTGAAGGATCTGCCCACATTCGCGACGTATGAGGACTACCAGAAGATGATTGACGACACCCCGGAGGACAATATCTAGGGGCATGGTCCGGCAGTGTCTTTGTTGTTGCATGTCAGCAGTGTTGTCACATTATCCGCAGAGTCCGTTGGAGGGGGAGCATACACATATGTACAGCGCAACATTGCATCACGCGGCGGGTGGCACAGAAGAGATTCCGGAACGCTGAAAGGAACACAGAGCGAGGGAGCAGAAATTACGGTCAACGAACAATGAACATGAGCGGAGCTACAGAAGTACTCGACACACCAGGTAAAAGAGACAAGACAGACGGGTAACGAGCGGAGAACCATAAGTAAAATGAAACCAAGGGATAGGCAGCGAATGTGTGGAAGCGATGGAAGAGAAGCGAAGCGAAGTATACGGGCCGAAGATTACTCTTCCTCCTCTTCGACGAAAATGTCGGTGTAGTGTATCAGAATCGTCTCGATAGCCTACAAGGTCTGCTTCAGCCCACAGTCAAAAGCGAAAAGGTTTGGACTACGCACCCTGTTCTGCATCTGGGTGTCCGGTACAGCGACAGGATCTGTGCCGTTCACAGCACCGTTTGGAGTCGGGGCTGTCTGGAATCCAAACAACGTGGGACCAAAGACGATTGATAAATTGGAAAGTGACATCTGGTTCACGGTTTCGTTCTGGGCAACGCTGTAAAGGGAATCGAAAGTCAGAGAACGACACCGATGGGCACTTCAAGCAGGACGCACCGATGCAAGTGACCCATGATGAACTTGAGAGTGGCGTAGTTGGCATCAGGCAGCTCGTTGATACGTTCGTGCAGTCGGATGTGCCGTAACCTGTCGTTCTCAATTTCTGATATCAAGGTCAGCACTAAACCACATAAGAGAAAATGGGCAGACGCACTCGCTGCCTCGATGAACCCGTTTGCTTCAGAGAACTTGATGACGGGATCTGGAAGCTCTCGTAACCACATCTTCATGACGCTTGTGATCACGTTGATGTCCGCCGTCCATTCGTCGTCGTCCAAGTTCACCGTCTCGACATCTGTGCCCGCGGTGATATCGTGAGTAACCAGAACAAAATCAGCAGCGCAGATATGCGCGACTTACTCTGATCCAGCAATGCTCTGAGTTTGGTGACTTTGCTCGTTGACCCGCTTAGTCGATAAATGCCTGTCGAGTTGAGTCCCGATTTCTCGACTGCTGCGCAGCACTTCTCGAGCAGCCTCGGCACCTCCACAGACTCCCTTCGCATTTGCTCTTCCAAGTCGACGCCGAATGTCGCCCACTGTGCGCGGTCCGGAGCCATACTCATGCTGGTTCCACTCCGTGGGATTTGAGTGTTCCCGTGGGGCTGCCCCATCTGTGAGTGCAGGGTCGTGCTGCTCCCGGATGATGACTGTCCAGGCCCGTATGGAGGTCGCTCATGAACTTGCGCAAGTCTTGGTAGCTAACCGAGCGAGATGATGTGTTAGCAGTATATTCAAAGAGTCGCGTCGATGATGGTGGTAGCGGGATGGAAAGGGTGCGAGCAGAAAAAAAAACTCACGAATCCTTCGTCTGCTGGACCTTCTCTTCTAGGTCCTCGTGGCCCGGTATAGACTATTTGATAGTTCTGCATGAACGTTCGGAAGTCGCCACGGTTGTCGATGCCGGCGAATGTCGGCCTCAAGCCAGGACCATCCTCAATGCCCATGGGAGATAGGGTTGTTCCGTCATTCAGGACGATGCTCTCAAAGAGGAACGCGTATCGCCCGAGATGATACTGCAGACCCTTGTCCAACTCGTCCGAAGATTCTTTGAGGGCCTACAAAATTATTCAGCCACAAGCCTTCAAGAAAGAACCCTGGCATACTCGAAGTATTCGCGGTAGCTGAAAGTTGAAGTATTCTTGTCGGACCGTCTGCGTCTCAAGGACTGCCTTGCGATATATGTCCGACGTCGTCGACATTCGGGTCCGCACATCTTCCTCTTGTCGCGTGATCTGGACCAGGCCATCAGCGGCTCGATCATCACGCAAAACAGCAATCTGGGGTGCACGGACGTTGTTGGGGTTCTTGCCTTTGAGTAGCATCCCTCCCTTCTTGACCGCCGAGCCTAAGGCACGCTTGCCTCCCTGCTGGACCCTATTCGGACCTTGCACGGCAGAATCGGACATGTTCTCGCCTTGTTTAGCGAGGAGAACCCGTTCGAGTTCCTCCGCGGTCATATCAAATCGGCCGCGGGCGCGTTCGGTGACAAGTTCAGATTCTTGGAGGTTGCGTTCGTATCGTGATGCGATTTCCTTCGTCTAGAAAGCATTTTATGAGCAATATGATCACAAAGAGGCGCTATTGAATGTTTTAGGCAAGTGCGTCGGCGAGAAGGCGTCCGAAACAAGAGTTGCAGGGTTGACAAAGGTGCGAAGAATTGGCTGCTGCCCATCGCAACGCCTGGATCAACGTGACGGATACCGACGCGGACAGTTGGAAGTAACAAGCGCACAGACGCGTCTGGACATTGCGGTTGCCACGGTGGATGCGTGATGTGGGCACGGATGGCGGAGCGAGGCCGAGGACCGAAATACGTGACGACGCGCGCAGTGGCATCGGGAAGCAAACTCACCTGCTTGCGATTCTTGTCGACCTCTTTGGCGAGTGTAGCAAGGTCATCAGCCATCTCATTGAGGCGTTGTGCGAACTTGATGCGGTTCTCGGACATGATTTCGTGGATCTTGAGGGACGTCTGCCATGCACCGACGAAGGAACCGGCTTTGCAGTCGCTAATAGCATACGACTCGACACTTGATCGCGCGAGTTTCTGTAGATTGCGTCCGTATTCGTCTTCGAGAACGGCTCGTTTCTTGAAGAACATAGAGGCTTCCTGCGCCTGGTTTCAGCATGCGCGTCGCCGATCCATAGCACAACGCACCCTGCACGACATCATGCCCTGCTTTATACGATCGAGAAGAAGTGGTACAGAGCACTGGAGTATTGGAAAATAATTGGTTTGTGCTCGAAATAACCAGGGAAACGAGACGCACGTCGATGTCGCAAAGAACGCGCAGGACCTGGTCGTCAGAGCCATCGACAGAAGACTCTGGCATCGAGTCGTATGGTTCTGGACTTGTAGCCATGTTGGTAGTAGTTGGAATACGCCAGGCGCGGGGGGCGTGTTGTTGGCTGAGTGCGCTCTTCTGGTGGTCGATCGTTGCGCGCGAGGCCGAGAGCTGCGAAACAGTCGAAGATGTGGGTGTATGGTGTGACTGGGTCCTCGTCACAGCAGTTTGTGGGACACCTGGCTCATGCGCGTCCGAGGAAACCGAAAGTGAAAGGGACGGCAGGTGCGAGTGCGAGGGTCGTGATAGAGACGGGCTCAAGGTCCGCAACTGCAGCGGCAGCTCCGATCCTGCGTATTCGAAACTTGTCACCGCTGCATAGCGCTCGTCCGCCTCAATTCCGCTTGCCGACTGCATATTGACTATGAGGAGCGCGTTTAGTCGCAGCACAAGCCTGCCGCCAGCACGTCTGGGGTATCTCGAGGGGTCAAGTTCCGCTGGCCAGCAACTGATCCGACCGCCTCTCCCAGCTGACACTCACCGCCATAGTCGGGCGTTCATTACCCCTGAGCAACTGCACAAATACGGATTCTATTGTCGCTGTCGAAGACCTCTACAGCTAATGCTTCACAACCACGCGGCTTTACCGCCTCGGTGCGGAGCGCAAGCGTGTCTGTAGAATCACGGGAGACGCCTGTGGCTGGCGTCGTAACCGTAGCGATGTAAGCGCTCAGTTGGTCGGAGCCGCCTTCAGCACAACGCGAACAGAGACTGCGAATCCGGAGGAATGTCAACCACGAACATGCCGAACTACCACGGAAAGGTGGTACAAAAAGATAAGAGTGGGAAGAGATCAAACGGCATCGTAGGTAAAGATGAGAGCCAATTCAATTGGGTGGCAAATCGACAGAAGCCGGTCCAGTAAAGCGCATTGTGACACAGAAAGCGAGAGTAAAGAACCAAATTTGTAGATCTTAGATGAGAAGGGAGTTCTCGCGAGCAGAGGAGGCAACATGGTGGCCTCTATTGCCCAACAAGTCGTCAATGTTGGAAGGAAACGGTCAACCAAACAGGAATACATGGAAAAGGAACGAGCAATGATGCAGTGGTGCAGCTGCAAATCCCGAAGAGGAGAGAAACAGCGAATCGTTTGTGAACAAGACGAAGAAGGAAGGAGAAGGATTTGGCTGACTGCTCTTGAGACTCCGACCTTCGACATTCTTGCCTCCACCCCCTGTATTTTGCATCAATACCGGCACACAGAATCACAACATGTAAGCAGGTGCCGTGTAATACTCTCTCTATGGCCGCAGCAGTGCTATGTGCGGCTTATCAGGGACTACTCGCTTCTGCTTTCAGGTTGCCCTCGACGCGTCAGGCCACCCGACAACGCCCCCTGCATTCCTGAACCCTTCGACTCGACACAGCAATATCACAGCTTTCTGCCTCTCCATCTTGCTTGCCTGTTCTCGGATGTTATAGGGCCCACCCGCGATGTGGCTGCCACGGTGCTCGACTTGCGTCACGTTCGACTTTACTGATGGGCCCCAGGATCAAGGGAGATACCTCACCATGTCTCCGCGCCGTCTAAATCTTACTTTGCACTGATTCTCAGGTCGTCTCCCCAGGCCGCGCGCGAGTTGTAGCACAGCGAGAGGGTGCATGTCTCACTGTATCCCCGCCCTCAACATCGTCATCTCCCCGCTTCTGCCGGGGGTTGCTGCACTTTAGCGTCTTTGTTATGGGGTTGGCGGCACGCGTTCGTCCATCGACAAGCCGAACCCCAAGATAGTGCCTCCCAGCACTCTGCGGCACCTACACTCATTCGCCGTGCCCGTAGCCGACCCGCTCGCTTGCGGGCGGGCAAGAAGACCGCCGGACGGCACTTGGACCCAGGGAAGAGTTGTAGAATGCACCCCATCTGCCTTCCGATTGACTCACGGGGTCGGCTGAAGGTGTGCTCGACCAGCGATTGTGCGAGGTTGTGTACCCGCCGCTAAGGCATTTCGGGGCTCGTTTGTGTACTAGCCACTCGCCTGCATCACGCTTTCAACGCGATCGATGACTGGAATTGCTTGAACACGACGTTGCTGAGAGTGCCCTTCGTTGAGCACTCGGCACCCCCAACACTGCGATTTACGTAGTTGACGTGCCAAACAACGGAATCGGGACTTTTAGCGACTGATCCCACCTCGAGTCGGCTCCTTCACCGCGTTGCGGCTCAGTCATGGCTGTACTACATGTCAAGTGGCGGTGGAACCAGGGGTGATGTGACCCTGGTCGATCTGGAGATCCTGGCGGGGCTTGCGGAGGTACAGTGCGCGCCGGGCACCAATCGACGCACTCCAGACGCGATGACGAGCCTCCGACACGCTCGCACACTATCTCACTTAATAACCGTCACTGCATCACTGAGTATAGGTGATTATCGGCGAAAACTGATTTTATTGTCAGCGACGGACGGGTGACGTGCGGTCCGAACGCTTTCGCCACACAGATTAAGGTCCTCAAAACACCGGCCATTCTAAGCCACTCGACAATTTTAAGCGAGCATGTTTGCACGTTGCTGTGCTCCGCGTGTGACTAGCGAGCGATGTGTGTTGACAACACAGTCGGTTGTCAGAGCCTCGTTGAATCGCCGAAGCGGCATTCATTCAGAGCCCTTCAAAGCCCAAACATACACAGAACGGCATGACTTCATTCTGAGAACTATGCAAACTTCGGCTAACCATACATACTAAGCTAACGAGTCCCTCTTTCAGAAACAGGCGCCTGGCGCCGCTTGTTCGCGATTAGATGATCTGGTTACCGGGACGGGGTCGGCGCGACTTGCGCGAAGTTCATGGGCCGGCAAAGCGCTGCGAAGGCCCACCGCATTTCTCACAATCGTACATAGCGCTTTCGTCAAGAAGGTGAAAGTTACGCCCGCGCCTATGGCCCGACCGTTAGTAATGAGAGAGCGGGTATGACATGTATGGGCAACGTACTGCGCTGCACACGACGGGCTACAAACGTGACCTGAAGCCCGGTGAACCTTGCTCAGGCTACACTGGGGTTTTCCACAATCGACCTTGAGAGATATGATCAGTACAACTGAAGAAGTGTCTTAAGCAAGCCTAAGTACCCTCAACACCTCCCGAGGCGCTCTGGTGAATGTCTCAGTGAGATGAACATCATCGCCACAAGCGCTCGCGAGAGACTTACGAACAACCACAACGGAACGCGGTATTCAGACTAGCGGTGTGGCACATGCAGAACAGGAAAGAAAGAATCACAGGAAGAGAACTTTGAGGTGCACCAAGGATGAGAGTCCTCGCAACGAAGCAAGGTGGAAAGCGGCGAATGGGTGTCATCCCCCGACACAGTTGCTGACTTTATATCCGCCACAGCGCATAGCGGCCTTCAGGAAGCTGTGTACATCGGGTAGAAGAGTGCTGTCCGCCCGCCGCTTGCCATGATCGCATCCCTTTCTCACGGGCGCGCGGGGTGGACGGGCGCGTGTCTCTGCAGGCCCGGGAGGGCACCGCGAAAAGTGCAAATCCACCCGCCCTGCCTGCGTTTGCTTGCCTTCGCAACACGAATGCCGTTCCTGCACCCTCAACACCGGCGGTCCCTGTGCTTCGGAACGACAGGGTCCAGCTGCGAAGGTCATGGTGATGCTGACATGAAGGCTGCAACTCGCACGCGTCACATCCGCGTTCGGCGACGCCGCGTGCGCCGGGCCTGCATCAGAACGCCCGCCTCTTGCCTCGCCGGCATCGCGCAGCACTGGCGGCGGGCCATACTATCACCCGCGCAAAGTTTTCTTTGCTTTACATTTCTGAGTGAGGATGCGGCCATGGGTCGCGCGCCTGACGTATGTTTGTGTGGCGCCTAACATCTGGCCTATACAAACGCGCGTAAGAGGGGGACTGGTTAATTACCGGCCGAACAGGAGAGCCGCTTCGCTAGCGGTCGTGGCCGCCAAAGGCCTTCTCTTGAAGGTGACTGACGCACTAGTTGACGAGAGGAGAGGGTGCGGCACACGAGTCAGGCACTGGCTGATCGAAGGCAGACCACGCGGATGTTGGCGATTTGAGGGTACAGTCTGGCACGACTCAACTGGTGCTTCTGTTCTCTGGATGGCAAGCAGGGGCGCACAGGACAGCTTTTCGCTTTTGAAAGGGAGTAAAATACCGGACGAATGACAAACAGTCTGGCTTTTGCCGAGCGCAACGGCCGAATGTTGAACTTGTCGGCACTCAGCCTTTCATCGCGTGGCGTGCCATCGCGCCTCGGTCACGAAGCAAACGAAAGGCCGATCGTTACGGCGCTCACGGGATCTAAAAGCCCACGAGTTCGGCCGGTAACTCTGCGGGGAAGGCAATAGATTACCGGACATCGAGAGGATGACAATGAGAGATGTCACAGTGCTTCAACTACGAGTCCGCGGCCGCCAACATGATGAGTACACCGTGCAAAGTACCGGGCAAGTGAGAGCCGGACGAGATCTAGGCGCTGTTGCCCAAGACCGTCCTTGTCGCGTGCTTCGATTCTCGTCAGTACGCCAAGATACTCGACACCGGACCGTTGCGCCACACGGGACTGGAGAAGCTCAAGACGTCCAATGAGTTCGTGGACCTCTTCAATTCGGAAGATCAGCTCGCCTAGGAAGGATCAGCGAGGTTCATAAGAGCTTACGACACTGTTAGCGCACCAGTGTCAAGCAGCCGACCTGCGTCAGCAAGCAGCACCGCGATCCATGCCTTAGGTACCAGCTCCGTGGTGATGATATCGATGAGATGCTCGGCAGCACCGTGAATATTGCCCGAGGCGAGCAGTCGCTGGAAGTCCGCATAGCGTTGCACAAAACGCAAACGGCTGAGGTAGATTTGCTCCTGTCCAATAACATCCGGCATTCTAAGGTCGGTTGCAATTTGGTCGACCTTTTCGAGAAATAGTTGTGGGCCTAGTGGATGTCGACTCAGTACATGGGTCACTGATTAGTTCAGCATTAAACCACATACCATGGTCTACGAACTCTTCCAGAAGGCAACCTGAAGCACGACCAACGCCTGCCAAGTCCTCGCCGCTGATAGAATAGCTAATAGCAAGGCCATAGTCTCGTTGTTGCAAGAAGGTGCGGGCGGCATTCTAAAAGCCGTTAGTCAGATACATGTGACGAAGAAAGGTTGTTGACGCACCCTGCAAATGCGTCTCCGAACGTGCTCGCGCTTATGCTCTCGACAGATGGCGCTTAGAGCTTCGAATGCCGCGATAATATCGCCGTTAGCGCCTAAGACCGTGTCTAGCTCCATCGAACTGCCGGTGGCTGGCTCCGCAAAGGTGTGGCCCTGCAGGGGCACGGCAAGCAGGACTTGGTCTGCACTCTGCTCGCCGACTGCACCACACGCATACATGTAATCGGCAGTGATGCGCCACAAATGCGGGTCGGTGCGCAGGTACTCGGCGTAAGACATGACGAGGTAATCGCGCAGGGCTGTCGTGTTGTCGTGCTCAGACATGTCATCCAGGACGTTCAGTGGCGCGAGCAGATCAATCATGTGGGCAGCAAGCCAGATATCAATGGCAGTTGCAAGCTCGACAGCTTTGCCAAGATCGACTTCGAACAGTGCGAGGTGCAGCATTTCTTCGGCGACGTCAACATCCGGCGGAATAGCGGGCAGAATGGTGTTCTGCAGCAATGCAGGCAGATCATCACGTCGCAGCGGGCTCTCCCGCCAGACACCCCAAAGACAGAGCGCCTCGCGCCAACCAGCCTCGGTATCCTTGCAAACACGGAGAAGTGCCTCTTCGTCCCCCTGCAGGATCGAGACAAGCTCGCTCAGCGGAGCGCGCCACGAACCACGACCCTCGTTTGACGGCAGATTATCGAACTCAGTGCGGATGAGTGTGACGTGAACCCTCCATTCCCGCCAGGCCGAGAAGAATTCGTTGTCGTCGGCGAAGTTTGTTGAACGTGGATGGTTTTTAACAAGACGACCAAGTCCGATCGCTAGATGTTGAAGGTATGGCGAAGGATGCTCCTCAAGTTTTGCCACGAATATACAGGCAGAGCCCGTGTGACCTCGAAGTATGCTCCGAGTCAGATACGGCCAGAAGTTGCTGTCGTTCCATGGCTCGACGAGAGCCGACAAAGCAAGGCCTTCTTCGGTGCGTGGCTCGATCCACGTTTGGTTAAGCCAATCAAGCAGTTCCTCGCCGACGACTGCTGCTCGCGAGCCACCAGCTGGCATAAACAATGTCTGCGCCAGCTGCAGGGAGCTGTGGACGGTCTGGTAACGAGCCACGCTGCTAGAATTCGGATCGTGTCTCTGCGCGTCAATGAGCCAGTAGTTCGGAGATTAGGGTGGAGCTCCAACCATGAGCTTTTCAATGTGGGCCCTTAATGCAACGAGGTAGTCGTCCGCGATGTTGGAGAAGGCACTGTAGATGTCGGCATCGTGCACCCTAATTCAAAGCTCAGCTACGCGTCGCAACGCGTCAAGGTGCGAGACACACGGACCCAAATGACCCGCGCTCGCGCAGCTCGCGGACTTGACGCGTAAATTTGATAAAAGACGGATATGTATCTGAGATGAACTGCAAGAAGCGTTGGCGCAAGTTGTCAACTAGCGGCGCGTTGACCTACCTCGCGGCGCAGTTTTGATGGTGCCCGGTGAAGGTTTGTGAGATAAATATCCGCTTCATGAGGTGTAGCCCTTGGCGCGCTTTGCGACGTCGAAGGCTGTGGGACAGGGTTGGTCACGTGCGCACACACGTACTTGCCGGGGCAGGCGCACCTGGCTTGTCGTGGTGAAGGAGGCAAGAGTGTTGTCGCGCGGCGACCATGCACACAGAACCGTCTGCTTGGCTGCAGCGAGCTGGGGCAAGTCGGCTTTGCGCCAGGCGGGCGGTTGGACATGCACCATGGCAAGACTCAAGGTGAAGAGCGCGCGGACTTTGAATTCGTCCAACTCGCGGGTTTGGATTCAAACGCGCCTCGGTGAATTCAACAGAATACCTCAATCCATTTTGGTGCATGTATCTTACTCTTTGAAAAAAAATAGATGGTGCATTATTAACTGCAACGGATACTAAATATCCGATCTCCTCATCGACTTGGTTCAAAACTGTCCCACCCTGCTCAATCGTTCACAAACCAAGCATACTCCATCACATGGGATCCAACATCTTTCAGATAAAAATACTGCTAAGTACGTATCCCGAGGAAACCATGTCAGGGCGACCGAACAGCGAGCCGACGAATTTGCCTGCATGTTGGGATTTGGTGCCGCAAGCCACTGCGCTGGTTCACAAGTCGGATTGGAGAGCTTCACAAGCGAACACATCGAGTCAGAAGGTCTTGAGCTGCGACCGCACCCAGTATAAAAGTCACAGTTAACAGGAAGTCCACAGTGAATGCATTGCGTAGAAATACAGTGAACATGCATAGTGAGCAGGCAGTACTCAGAGACCCTCAAAGAACGACAAATCCGCGGCACTCAGCCCCTTCTTGCCGCCAGCGGCTGCTGGTGGCGCTGACGGCGCTGGAGCAGGCACAGCGCCTCCGAACAGCGAAAATGACATATCCGTAGCTGGTGCTGGTGCTGGCACTGGCTGGGGCGACACGGCTGGCGGTGGTGGTGAGAATGACTTGAGCGGCGGAGACAGTGCTCGAACTTGACTTGCTACTGGGGGCGGCGAGTGTACTGGCGGAGCGGAAACACGCGCTGCTGGTGAGTCAAACAGGTCCCAGTCGAATGCGCTGCTACCACCGGCCCGAACGCTCGGTCCAGGTGCCGGCAAGGCTGGAACCTCGTCGAAACCCCAGGCCGCATCGACGTTGCTGTCCGTCGTCGCGGCAGGCATATTGCCATTGACCTTCGCACCCGTGGATGCCTGGCCTGCAGCCTCAAAGAATGAGAAGCTGCTTGTGGAACCCATAGTTGGCAGGGGCGGTAATGGCGGCGACGCGCCGTACGCGTGTGTCCGCCCTGTTGGGCTCAGCGGTACCTGCGTTTGAGCGGGAGCAGGCGCCATAGACACGTTCGCCATGAGGTCTGCAAGTGGATTGGAAGGCTTCGGTGGCGGCGGAGGGTCAGCCAGCAGGTCAACTGTTGCGCCGCTGGATCGTCTGATGGACCCAGGTGGCGGCGCAAGCAACGGTGCAGGTCCATTGGATTGGCCCGCAGACATGCTGGATGCGCGAGTCATGACTACAGCCGGCGTCCTCGATGACCCTGGTGGTGGTAAAAGAGGTGGCGGTGTCCCGCTAGGAGACTGTGAGTGCGCCGAACTGGACCGCATGACTGCGACGGGCGTCCGAGATATCGGTGGCGAAGGTACTGCAGTTGGACGCCCGTAAGGTATTGATGGTGGCCGGCTGATAGGCGGGGTCGCAAATGACTGTTGCACTGGTGGAATCATAGCGAAAGGCTGAAGCGCAGGTGGCTGTGGTAATTTTGGTTTAGGCGGAAGAGGGCTAGTTGCGGGACTCATGAAGTCTCCGAAATCTCCGAAGTCGTCCTCATCGACAACGGCGGCGGCGGCAACAGTGACGGCTGTCGGCGCGGCAGGTACGGCAGGCACAGGGCCACGTCCGTTCA
>Ga0247815_10001406_pt1 | contig 18449 bp, 18 predicted proteins | sample UWRJL194509B1_FD_181014 | JGI IMG/M metagenome (GOLD analysis project Ga0247815, IMG submission 181014) | Plant litter microbial communities from Arlington Agricultural Research Station in Wisconsin, United States - UWRJ-L194-509B-1 | ecosystem: Environmental > Terrestrial > Plant litter >...
CCGATGGTAGTGTGGGGTTTCCCCATGTGAGAGTAGGTCATCGTCAAGATTGAATTGCAGAACCCCTGATCGCTTACGCGTTCAGGGGTTTTGTTTGTCTGCTCGGAAATTCTCGCCACGTCATATCAGCGTTGGGCGCGACGATGAGTATCGTCCCCCGCTGATGTGCCCCCAGGCAGTCACTTCATCTAGAAAACTGCCGACTCACCAAGCTGGAACCGTTCTTGCATCGCGCTAGGGAATGACCTTTTTTTGACTCCTCGCGACAGGAATCTCGATGCTGGCGTACAACCAAAAAAGCTTTCTTATCGTCGATGATTTCTCTGATTTCCGGAGTTCCGTCAGATCGATGTTGCGCGAGTTGGGCGTGAAGGATGTCGATACTGCAGACACGGGCGAGCAGGCGCTGCGCATGTGCGCGCAGAAGCGTTACGATTTTGTTCTGCACGATTTCAATCTTGGTGACGGCAAGAAAAACGGCCAGCATGTCCTGGAAGATCTCATGGTCGACAAGTTGTTGAGCCATGAAAGCGTATTCATCATGGTGACCGCCGAAAACAGTCAGGCAATGGTCATGAGTGCGCTTGAATGGGAACCGGACGCTTATCTGACGAAACCTTTCAATCGTGCAGGCTTGGCCCAGCGTCTCGAAAAGCTTGTCCAGCGCAAGACCCTGCTCAAGCCTATCCTTCAGGCGCTGGATCGAGGCAAGCCAGCCGAGGTGTTGGCCGCCTGCACTGCTCTTATAAATCAGGATCAGCGATATGCGCCTTTATGTTTGCGTTATAAAGCCGACGCCCTGCGCGACCTGAATCAGCATGATGCGCTGGAAGCCTTTCTCAAGAGTATTCTTGCCGACCGGGCTACCCCTTGGGCCTACGCAGCGCTGGGCAATCTACTGTTCAAGCGCAACAAGGTGAGTGAGGCCCAGTTGGTCTTCGAGCAAGCGTTGAAAGCGTTTTCGACCATGCCGGCGCTCTACGATGGGCTCGCCGACGTATTGGTGGCTCGTGGCGATTCCAAGCGCGCGCAGGAGGTGCTGGAGGCTGCCGTGCGCTTGTCACCGCTGGCTGTGCGCCGGCAACGATTGTTAGGCAAGTTGGCCCTTGATAACGAAGATTTCGAAAGTGCGTCCAAAGCTTATCGGCATGCAGTGGCTCAGGGGCAACATTCCCGGTTCAAGGATCCAGAGGCTAATCTGGGATTCGCCCAGGCATTGATCAGCAAAAATGGTGATCAGGGCCTCGATTCGCGTTCCAGGGTAGAGCTCAATCAGACGCTGAGCGAGGTCGCCAAGGAGCATGGCAGTGACCAGGGCCTCCAGGTGCGGACCCGATTGATGAAGGCCACCAGCCTGCAATTGTCGGATCCTGAAGCTGCAGCGAAGTTGACTGAAGATGCGATGGGACGCCTGCAGGGCATGGACCAGTTTCTTAGCGCTGACGCGGCGTTGGTAGTTGCTGCGCAATTACAAAAGCTGGGGCAGGAGGATGCCGGTGCCGATGTGCTCAAGAGCTGCGCCGAGATCTATGGCGATGACCCGGCGGTTATGCAAAGTATCGCAAAGCAGACCGACGACCCTGCGATTCTGGGTGCTGGCAAAGCAGCAATGGACCTCAATCTACAGGGCGTTCGCAGCTACAAGGCTGGTAGCCTGCCCCAGGCTCGGGATTTTTTCCGCAATGCTTTGGCCTTGCAACCCAAGAACATCAGTATCGCGTTGAACCTGGCGCAGTCGTTGCTGCATGCCAAGGATTCGACTCCGGACGCTGCCAACCTGCAGGAGTGTCAGACCTGCCTGAAGATGGTCGGCAACATGCCTGACAGCGATCCGCGATATGACAGATTCCAGAAATTACAAAGCAGGGCATTCGGCGCATGAGCGAAATGGATACCGGTCTTGATTTTTCCATGGTCATTGCCTCTACGGTGCATGACATGAAAAATGCCCTAGCAACGCTCATACAGGCGCATGGCCAATGGTCAGGCCGACTTAGCGATGCGCAGCGTGACACTCCCGAACACGGCGTGATCGACTATGAATTCGCCAATTTGAATGGAATGCTGGTGCAGTTGCTTGGCTTGTACAAGTTGGGTGTCAATCAGTTGCCATTGCGCCCGGATTATCACGAACTCGATGACTTTATCGAAGCGCAGCTGGCACTGCATCATGAGGTGCTAAGCAGTCGCGGGATCACCGCGACATATAAAGTGAACAGCTCGAACCCGTTGGGCTTCTTTGATCGTGAATTGATCGGCTCGGTTGTGGCCAACATCATCATCAACGCGATCCGTTTTGCTCGCCGGACCGTGGTGATAAACGTCGCAGAAGCGCCTGACGGCCTGGTCATTACAATCAACGATGACGGCCCCGGTTACCCGCTGCAAATGCTCGAGCGACAATCCGATTACGTGCAAGGCATCAACCAAGCCAGTGGCAGCACCGGACTCGGTCTGTATTTCGCCGCGCGTATCGCTGAGAGCCATGAGCGGAACGGCATTCAGGGTCGAATCGAAATCGCAAACGGTGGCAGTCTCGGTGGCGGATTATTCAGCATTTACCTGCCGTGAACAGCGGGCCGACGGTAGCCAGGCTGGCCCCTCGCTACTCTTAAGTTTGTCTGGCTCCAGCCGATGATTGAGTAGGTGCAGATTTTAGGAAGGCAAACGTGAACTTGTTTATCAACCAGCTCCAAAACAAGAAAGACTTCCGCAAGGCCGTATATTCCGGTGACATCTTTCTGAATACCAATCTTCAGGCCCCCGTCGACCTTTGCGATTTTGCCCGCCATAGCATTACCGCAGCGTTCAAGGGCGAGACCGATCATCAGGCACTGCACACGATGATGCCTGTTGAGGAGTTCGTAACGCTGGTCACGCGCCTCAAAGGTCAGTTCACCAACTGCCTGGAGGTCAAGGAGATGATCCGCCGTTTCGTTTTGGAAATAGGCGCTGATCCTGCTGAATATCTCTTTGATGTGCCACGAATTCGTGTGGTGCCGAATTATAACTATTTGCACGCAGGCGTCAGTTACGCCTACAAGCCACATCGCGATACCTGGTACGGCGGTTCAGATTGTCAGATCAATACCTGGATGCCGGTTTATACGATCCAGCCGGACCAGACAATGATGATCAATCCCGCCTTCTTCGCTGCCCCGGTGAAGAACTCTTCAGCCGACTGGAACCTGTCCAACTGGATTAACGTGCAGCGTTCGTTGGCCAAGGACAACGTGAAAGAGGAAGTTCGCGTTCATCCGGTTCCTCTTGAAGATATATCCACTGCTTCGGAGATCCGGATTGCCGCCAATGCAGGGGAAATCATAACGTTCTCTGGCTCACATCTTCACGGCACAGTGCCTAACTACACTGCGCAGACCCGCTTCAGTGTCGACTTTCGTCTGGTTCATATTGCGGATTTGCTCGCCGGCAACGGTGCAGTAAATGTCGACAGTGGTGCCAAGGACGCGGAAGCCGGCTTCAAAGAACTCATTCACGTCAGCGATTTTTCGCATTTTCAGGGAGTCAACCAATGACCAAGCGGCGCCTAACGGGACCCGAGGCCGAGTACAACGAAAAACGTGCCGACGTCCTCAAGCGGGTAGATTCCCAATACGTGGCTGATGCACCTTTTGTGTTTGCCAACCGAATTGCCGTAACCGCTGCATTGTCACGAATCGAGCTGTTCAAGATGGTCCAGGATATTCCGGGCGCCATCATCGAGTGCGGCGTGTACAAGGGTAATTCCCTGATGCTGTACATGCAGCTGTCGATGATTCTTGAGCCTTACGCGATCAATCGTTCCATCATCGGTTTTGATACGTTCTCCGGGTTTGCAAGTATTGATGCTGAACAAGATCCGACCGATATCAATGAGAACATGTTTTCCGATACCGATGAGTCGATCATTCAGGACATGATCGATGCCAACGATCTGGTGCGTCCGGTCAACCGCATCCCGCGTTGCGAGATCATCAAAGGTGACATCATGGAGACCGTCCCGGCGTTCCCCAAGACGCGCCCGGACCTGGTCGTGGCCATGCTGATTCTCGACACCGATCTCTATTCGTCGACGAAAGTGGCGCTGGAAACCTTCCTGCCGTTCATGCCGAAAGGTGCCATCGTGGTGCTGGACGAAGTTGCCTATCGTAACTTCCCCGGAGAGACGAGCGCGCTGCGTGAAGTGCTGGATCTGAACAAGGTCGAACTCAAGCGCCTGCCGTTTGACTCGTGTGTCGGGTACTTCCGGATCTGATTCATCTGTTCTGGCTCCCCGACCTCCGCGTCGAGGAGCCGCAGGCTAGTACCCTGCGAATCAAAATAACCAACCAGTCCGCCCGGCATCATTCACGTGTGTCCCTTCAGCATCCAGCCCCGCAGAACCTGCCGCTTCGCCGTGAAACTACGGGTAGTTGGACCTCTCAGAACCGGTAGCTTTTTGGCGCATGTTCGCGGCTCCGTTTGCCCGAAGTCTTGTAGATGAGCATTGAGTGCTTGAAATTCCGAACGGCTGGTGCGTATTTTGTACGCCTTGCCGCAGAGTCGGCCTGCATTGAAAACGAAGGATTCGAGTCATGACCCGCGATGGCCAAAATTCACTCGCGCAGCGATTGATGGGCATTGATGAAGTTGAGTGTGTTACTCCCGATTTGAATGGCATCGCCCGCGGCAAGGTGATGACCGGCGAAGGGTTTCTGCAAGGTCGCAGATTGCAAATGGCCCGAGGCGTATTGCTGCAGTGCATCATGGGCGGCTATCCGCCGTCGCGCTTTTACGGCAGCGATGATGGTGACCTGGCGATGATCCCCGACCCGCAGCAGATTCATCGTCTGCCATGGAGTGCCGAACCGCGAGCCTTGGCTATCTGTGATGCCGAAGAACTGAGTGGTCAGCCCTGCAGTCTGTCGACGCGCGGGCAATTGAAGGCGGTGATCGCGCGCTATGCCAGGCACGGTCTGTCACCCGTGTTGGCGACAGAGCTGGAGTTTTTTGTCTTCGCTCCCAACCCGGATCCGACCCGCGCGTTTGTACCGCCTGCCGGTCTGGACGGACGCCGGGAGGATGGATCCTCTGCTTTCAGCATCAGTTCAAATAATGGCTTGCGGCCATTTTTCAGCGAGGTTTATGCCTGTATGGCCGCGCTGGGTTTGCCCCGCGATACGTTCATGCATGAAATGGGCGTCAGTCAGTTCGAGATCAACCTGTGGCACGGCGACCCTTTGCTGTTGGCCGACCAGACGTTTATGTTCAAGCACTTGCTAAAGGAAGTGGCGCTCAAGCATGGCTTGATCGTGGTCTGTATGGCCAAGCCTTTGGCGCACACACCTGGCAGTTCGATGCACATACACCAGAGCGTCGTAGACTCCGCGTCGGGCCGCAACGTGTTTACTGCGGATGATGGTTTGCCGACCGACATGTTCCGGCATTTTCTGGGTGGGCAGCAGGCCTGCATGGCAGATCTCACGGCATTGTTCGCGCCCAATGTGAATTCCTACCAGCGACTGTGTCATCCATTCGCGTCGCCCAACAACGCGTGCTGGTCCCACGATAATCGGGCCGCCGGTTTGCGCATTCCCGCCAGTGCGCCAGAAGCGCGGCGTGTGGAGAATCGCTTGCCGGGAGCGGATGCCAATCCGTATCTGGCGATTGCTGCGAGCCTTGCTGCAGGCCTTCATGGCATCGAGCACGGGATGGAACCAGACGCTGCCGTACAGGGGGAAATTCATGTGCCTGACCATTTGTCACTGCCATGTACCTTGCATGCTGCTCTGGAACGTCTGAAACGCAGTCAATTGGCCAAGGAACTGTTTGGTCATGAATTCATCGAAGGCTACATCGCTTCGAAGACGATGGAGCTGACCAGCTTTTTCGACGAAATTACCCCCTGGGAGCGGCGTGTTCTGGCCGCCCAGGCTTAAGAACCGCTGTTTTGCAGTCACCCGTGCGGGTGACTGTTTATTTTTGGAACGTCGATGCGCCAAATCTGGAAATCTTTTCAAGGGCTCTACTTCGCTTCGCTGATGATGTTGATCGGCTCGGGCCTTTTAAGTACTTACCTTGCGTTGCGCCTTGCGGCTGATCAGGTAGACAGCCTGTGGGTGGGTGCGCTGATGGCGGCCAACTATTTTGGTCTGGTGCTGGGCGGCAAGATTGGTCACCGGCTGATCGGACGCGTTGGCCATATCCGCGCGTACGCGACCTGTGCCGGAATTGTCGGCGCAGCCGTGCTGGGCCACGGCCTGATCGATTACCTGCCCGCGTGGTTATTTTTGCGGATGATTGTCGGCCTGGGGATGATGTGCCAATACATGGTCATCGAAAGCTGGCTCAACGAGCAGGCAGAAGCCAGGCAGCGGGGCAAGGTGTTCAGCGGTTACATGATCGCCTCGTACCTCGGCCTGGTGCTCGGCCAGTTGATCCTTGTTGTCCATCCACAATTGGGTCTCGAGCTGCTGATGCTGGTCGCCCTGTGCTTCGCGTTGTGCCTGGTGCCAGTGGCAATGACCCGCAGCATTCACCCGGCACCCATGCACCCCGCGCCGTTGGAGCCGCGGTTTTTTATCGGGCGTGTGCCACAGTCGCTGACCACGGTATTGGGCGCTGGATTGATCATCGGTTCTTTTTACGGTCTCGCGCCGGTGTATGCGGCGGAGCAGGGGCTGTCGACCGAGCAGGTCGGTTTGTTCATGGGTTTCTGCATTCTGGCCGGGTTGTTGGTGCAGTGGCCGCTGGGGCTGTTGTCTGACCGTTATGACCGGGCAAGGCTGATGCGCGGTTTTGCCGGCGTCCTGGCTGTGGCCGCGTTGCCGTTGGCGGTACTGCCGAGCGTGCCTATCGAAGCGCTGTTCATCATTGGCTTCGTCGCGTCGCTGGTGCAGTTTTGCTTGTACCCATTGGCTGTGGCCTTTGCCAATGACCACGTCGAGGGCGAACGCCGGGTGTCACTGACCGCCATGCTGTTGATGACTTACGGCATCGGCGCCAGCATCGGTCCATTGGCGGCGGGCGTCTTGATGAAGATGTTTGGCGGCAACATGCTTTATGCATTTGTCAGCTTTGCCGGGCTGGTTCTGGTTGTGCTGATCCGGCCAAAGGCTGTGACGCACATTCACCAGGTCGACAATGCGCCGCTGCATCACGTGGCGATGCCGGACAGCATGTCCAGTTCGCCATTGGTTGTAGCACTTGACCCTCGGGTCGATGAGCAGGTGGTTCAGGATCAGATGCAAACGACGATTGATCCGGACGTTGCGCCCGAAGAGCCTGTCGTGCCGACCGCCGAAACGGCTGCCAAAGACGAGCCTGAAGGTGCAGCTAAATCAGAAGCCGTGGCTGAGCTGGAGGGTGAGGAGATAAACCGGCCTTGAGGCAAAAGGGGCCAGTTGATCGGCAGCTACCCTGCTGATTTTGAAGGCGCAAAAAAGGCGATTGCGGATGGAGCGCAATCGCCTTTTTTCATGCTGTCTGTTTTTGCCAGGGCAGTCGTTATCTAGAAGTCGTCGTCCTTGTCGAACCGCCGCGCTTCACGCTGCAGCTGATAGACGAAGCGTTCAACCTGGCGCTGCACCAGCCCGCTCATATTGTGGAAGCGCACACCGGCAAACGTGGTGTTGACCCTTTCTTCGAAATGCAGGTAACGCAACTCCACCGGTGCAGTCATGGTGCCAAACGGCAGTTGTGCGGCAAACCGCTCGTAGACCTGGCCCAGTTGGATGCGTTCCGAGATATCGCCTTCAAAGCGCAGCTTGCAGCCAGTCGCGGAGATATCCAGCAGTTTGCCGCCCAGAGGTGCCTTGAGCTTGTCACCGCCGATTTCGACATTGACCAGTGATGCGAGCTTGAGTGCGGCACGAAAGGCGTTGCGACGCTGGTGATAAATCACTTCTTCGGGCAGCGCGCCGCGGTAAAGCCGCTGACCGTCGTTGTCCGAAATGGTCAATTGGCCGCTGCTTTCCCACGCGATACGCACGCCATCATGAAACCCCTCGACGCGAAAGGGCTCGCCGTTGGTCAGGAAGCGTTCACCGTCGCGGGGAATCATTTCGTCAAGAGCCATGGTGTTGGCTTCGCGATCTACCTCGATCAGGTAGCTTTGAAAACGCTGGGTGCGCTCATGAAAGGTAATGATCAACGGATCATGACTTTCAAGTAACTGCCGCAGGTTGGCGGCAATTTCCAAAGGTGTAGTTAAAACCTTTGGGGGCTGCGGAGCATCTTCCGCGCTTGAGCCATTCACTTTTTTCCATCTCCAGGCAAAATACGACAGCAACGCAATGGCGGGCATTTTGCCAGCATGCAAAGCGCCTTGATACAGAAATTACGCTTGGCTTAGTGGCCTTGGCTTGGCGCGCCCGGATGTCGAGCCGCGGCTGTCATAAAGCGTTGGCGTATCGCCCGTCAATATTCTCAGCTGATGAGCCGTCGTGATTTGTTGATGCTGAATCGAGCCACCGTTATTTTCGTTTGCCGCCTGACATTGCATAATCAGCGCGCTCAGTTCATCGCCGGCCTTGACCAGTTCTTCGCCGACTGCCGAATGACTCGCCAGCTCAACCAATCCTTTGCGGTCCGGACTCAAGCCCATGGCGACCAACAACTGACTACGCTTGCGGCCATGCTGCTCAAGCAGAATCACCATTGCCTGTTTCTGCGCGAGAATATGCTCCATCTCGACCATGTCGCGACCGTGGAGCGCAATCGATTCGGCCTGCAAAAGCTCAAGCAAATGCCGGGCGGGCACAAAATCATCGGTGATCAGTTGCAGCAAAGTAGTGTCTTGCATCGCATGCTCTGGTTTTTAAGCGTCCAGAAAATCCACCGCGAGCTCCGGGCTAGCGCTGGGCTTCGAAATTGAGCAGCTTGCTGGCCACCCGGTTGCTGTCCACCTGATAACTGCCGTCTGCAATTGCCTGCTTCAACTCCGCCACTCGGGCGCTATTGACAGCAGGCTGATCGCGCAACGTATCGGTGATTTTTTTCAACTGTTGAGCCTCGCCGCTCAAATGAACGGATTCTCCGGTTTTGCCAGTTTCAACTGCTGCGCCGGCGGAGGCAGATTCGGTATTGCCAGTTTCCTTGGTGCTGCTGGTGCGCGTTGTACTGCCCACCGATGGCGCGTTGTTCAGCCTGCTGAAATCAATGACCATGATAAAAAACCTCTGGGTATTTGGACGCTTGCCATGGTTTCGACCAAATCCACGAAAACTTTAGTCCGAATGCGAAATGCATGTGAAACGCACGTGAGAATGGACCTCACATTACGGGACTTGTTTCGCAGTCTAGAAAAAACCAGCGTTCTCTACCAGCAGTCAGTTATTTGCATGGCTATTCACATAGGCACTTCCACTTGTCCGGCGCCGGTTACGCTGGCTTTTATGACCCGTTTCGAGTTGAGGTTGCGCACGCGTATCTGCTCGTTGAGCCCACCGTCCGACAAGGCTTCACCGGGCATGCGAACCGCCAGAGTGCCGCTGCGCGCAATAATCACCACCTGATCACCTTTGTGGATGAGTTGCGGCTGTTCCAGGTATGTAGGGGAAAGAACCTGATCCATTACCGCCGGTCGGACAGTTTTCTGTCCGACGGCCTGATCCAGAGAAGTGAGAAAACCTTGCCCGAGTTGGCCGATGTCGCGCTCGCGCAGGGCCACATCGTCTTCGCTGACCAGGCTGTCGCGCTTGAGGGGCCGCACGGCCGTCACGACGTTACGAAACAGGTGGACTTGTGCGGGCACGAACACCGTCCAGGGCGATGTGCCTTCGCAGCGAACCTTGACGTTGACGCGACCAACTGGCTTCGGGCTTTCCAGTGATGCTGTCAAATCCTTGTCGCAATACGGCATGCGTGTGCGAGGATCCAGCTGCTTGACTTCGATTTCCGAACGGCCTTCGATTTGATTGGTCGCCAGGTAGTCTTCAACAGTGAATTCAAGAAACCCCTGAGTGACGCCGATAAGCTGTTCAGGCAGTGTGAAAGTGTCGGCGCGGCTGAAACCGGCCAGGCTAAACAGGCACAGTGCTGCCATTACACAGAATAAGCTGCGTTTTCTGAGAGATATGTGTCGGGAAATTGTCGTTTCTGTGTTCATAACGTATAAAAAGCAAGGGCCGTGCCGCTTCCCAAATGGGGTGGAGTGGTGATCGGTTGCTTTTGAAGGGGAGTCGGAGCATGGCCGGTGTAATGGATTCGGTGAACCAGCGCACGCAGCTGGTTGGGCAGAATCGCCTTGAGCTGTTGTTGTTCCGTCTCGACGGCAAGCAACTGTATGGGATCAACGTGTTCAAAGTGAAGGAGGTGCTGCAGTGCCCCAAGCTTACCGTGATGCCAAAGTCCAACCGCATCGTGCGCGGTGTGGCGAGTATTCGCGGTGGAACGATTCCGATCCTCGATCTGGCCATGGCGACAGGCTCGTCAGGGCAAATGAGCCTGGACAATACGTTCGTGATCATCACGGAGTACAACACCAAGGTTCAGGGCTTCCTGGTGCATTCGGTCGAACGCATCGTGAACATGAACTGGGAAGAGATTCATCCGCCACCCAAGGGAACGGGTCGCGACCATTACCTGACGGCCGTTACCCGGGTCGATAATCAGTTAGTGGAAATCATCGATGTCGAGAAAATTCTTGCTGAAGTAGCGCCGATTTCCGAGGCGGTTTCTGCGGGTGTGATCGATACGGAAACCCAGCACAAGGCGATTTCCCTCAAGGTTCTGACCGTCGATGATTCTTCGGTGGCGCGCAAACAGGTCAGTCGCTGCCTGCAAACGGTCGGTGTCGAGGTCGTGGCGCTGAACGACGGTCGACAGGCGCTAGATTACCTGCGCAAGCTGGTCGATGAAGGCAAGAAGCCTGAAGAAGAATTTTTGATGATGATCTCCGACATCGAAATGCCGGAGATGGACGGTTACACACTCACTGCCGAGATTCGTAATGATCCTCGGATGCAAAAGCTCCACATCATTTTGCATACTTCTCTGTCCGGCGTGTTCAATCAGGCTATGGTGAAGAAGGTCGGCGCAGATGATTTCCTTGCCAAGTTCCGACCGGATGATCTCGCGGCCAGGGTTGTGGATCGGATCAAGGCAGCAGATAACAGTTAGGGTTGCCGCTTTGGCACTGCCCGACAACGTGGCTTGCGCTGAACGGCAACAGACCCTGGGGACGTCGTCCCCAGTGGTTCACATGATTTGAGAGGCGGCATCTTTGTCTACGGGTAATTTGGATTTCGAACAGTTCCGGGTCTTTCTGGAAAAAGCCTGTGGCATCCTGCTGGGTGAGAACAAGCAGTACCTTGTTTCCAGCCGTCTCAACAAGCTGATGGAGCAACAAGGCATAAAATCCCTGGGTGAGTTGATTCAGCGCATTCAGACCCAGCCTCGCAGCGGTTTACGCGAGCAGGTGGTGGATGCCATGACTACCAACGAAACCTTGTGGTTTCGGGATACCTATCCGTTCGAAGTCATGAAGAACAAGGTGCTGCCGGAGTCGATCAAGGCGGCCCCCGGCCAGCGTTTGCGCATCTGGTCGGCGGCGTGTTCGTCCGGTCAGGAACCGTACTCGCTGTCGATGACCATTGATGAGTTCGAACGCAGCAATCCGGGACAGCTCAAGGCAGGGGTGCAAATTGTTGCCACCGACCTGTCCGGTCTGATGCTCACCAATTGCAAGTCGGGCGAGTACGACAGTCTGGCGATCGGTCGGGGCTTGTCTCCAGACCGCTTGCAGCGTTATTTCGATGTGAAGACGCCGGGCCGCTGGGTGATCAAGGCGCCGATCAAAAGTCGCGTCGAGTTTCGTGCCTTCAACTTGCTGGACAGCTACGCGAGCCTGGGCAAATTCGATATCGTGTTCTGCCGCAACGTGTTGATCTATTTTTCTGCCGAAGTGAAAAAAGACATCCTGTTGCGAATTCACGGCACGCTCAAGCGCGGCGGTTATCTGTTTCTGGGCGCCTCCGAAGCGCTCAACGGTCTGCCGGATCACTACCAGATGGTTCAGTGCAGCCCGGGCATTATCTACCAGACCAAGTAAATCGGCCTGATCAATGAAAGGGGACCTTCGGGTCCCTTTTTCTTTAGGCTGGATGCGGTAGATACCGTCCTCATCACGCAACCCGTAGGACCGGCTTTAGCCGGGAGGAAATCGGGACATTCGCAGCAGTTGCGTCGTCACACCTTCCGCCCTCCCGGCTAAAGCCGGTCCTACGGATCCTGTGTGCTGGCCGACATCGCGATGAAAGCACCCTGTCTGTTGGAGCGAGGGCGGCAATGGCAAAATTACGGCGCTCTGCTTGCCGCATTTGCCCCGCAAAGCGGAAACACCTTGCCGCTTTTCTGACATTGCCGTGCCATGACAGGCCTCCGGCCCTTGGTTTACGGGGAATTACGAACTGGCACGCTGATTGCTTTGTCACTGATACGTAAAATCTGGTCAACCGGTAAAGGTTTCCCGACATGAGCATCAGCTTCGATAAAGCGTTAGGTATCCATGAGCAGGCCCTGAACTTCCGCGCCAAGCGCGCCGAAGTGCTGGCCAACAACATCACCAACGCCGATACGCCAAATTACAAGGCTCGTGATCTGGAGTTCTCTTCTGTGCTGGCCGCTGAAAACGACAAGGTCAAGAGCGGCACCTTTGCGTTGAACAAGACCAACAGTCGTCACATTGAAGCTGACGGCGTGGGCAACACTGACGGTTCGCTGATGTACCGCACGCCTTCTGCGCCATCGCTGGATCAGAACACCGTGGACGCCCAGGTCGAGCAGGCCAGCTATGCCGAAAACGCCATTGGTTTCCAGGCCAGCTTCACCTTGCTCAACAGCAAATTCAAAGGGCTGGTTGCAGCCCTTCGCGGAGAGTAATTCATGTCTCTAGCCAACGTTTTCAATATTGCCGGCAGCGGCATGAGTGCGCAGACCACTCGCTTGAACACCACCGCCAGTAACATCGCCAACGCCGAAACCGTGTCGTCGAGCATGGACCAGACTTACCGGGCACGCCATCCGGTGTTTGCCACCGTGATGCAGGGGCAAGGCAACAGCGGTGGCGGTTCGTTGTTTCAGGATCAGGGCGAGGCCGGGCAGGGCGTGCAGGTCTCCGGAATTATCGAAGATGCTTCCAATCTCGAAGCGCGTTACGAGCCAAATCATCCTTCCGCCGACAAGGACGGGTACGTTTACTACCCCAACGTCAATGTTGTCGAAGAAATGGCTGACATGATTTCTGCCAGTCGGTCTTTCCAGACCAACGCGGAGCTCATGAACACCGCCAAAACCATGATGCAGAAAGTCCTGACCCTCGGTCAGTGATAAGGGGCGAGACAGATGGCCATTGAAGACGTATCGAAAACATTTCTCAGCTCCCTGCAGAACCCCACACCTACCGCGACCAACTCCGGTACCGCGCTGGGCAAGGATGCGTTCCTGCAGCTGCTGGTTACACAGATGAAGAACCAGAACCCTCTGGATCCGCAGGACAACACGGCGTTTGTCGCCCAGCTGGCGCAGTTCAGCAGCCTGGAAAGCATGCAGAACCTGACCTCGACGGTCGATTCGATTGCCACCAGCTACAAGTCGTCGCAAGCGTTGCAGGCGTCGTCTCTGGTTGGCCGCTCGGTGATCGTGGAAGCAGGTTCCACAGCCGTTGACACCGCCAAGGGCATGACCGGTACGGTTGTCGTTCCATCGTCTTCCACCGCCACGACGGTCAAGATTTACGACACCAGCATGAACCTGGTCGACACGGTGGACCTGGGTACCCAGCCTGCCGGCAAGACCAGCTTCACGTGGGATGGCACCAATAGCGACGGCGAAGCGGCACCTGCCGGCACTTATAGCTTTGTCGCGAGCGGCAGTATTGATGGCAAGGGCACTTCGTTGGCCACTTACTTGCCAGCTACGGTCAACAGTGTGACCACTTCCACCAATGGTGGGGAAATGACGCTTAATCTGGCCGGCGGTAGCAGCATCGCTTTGTCCAAAGTGCAAACAATCGGAATTTAGAGCCGACTAGACGGCGCAGGAGTGTTACATGTCATTCAATATCGGTCTTAGTGGGCTCTATGCGGCAAACAAAAGTCTCGACGTCACCGGCAACAACATTGCCAACGTCGCGACCACGGGCTTCAAGTCTTCCCGTGTGGAGTTTGCCGACCAATACGCGCAATCCATTCGCGGGACGTCCGGCCAGACCAACGTCGGCAGCGGCGTAACCACCGCCGCCGTGTCGCAGCAGTTCACCCAGGGCTCCTTGACCACCGGTACGGCCAACAGCCTGGACCTGGCGATCAACGGTAATGGTTTCTTCATGCTCAGCAACAACGGTGAAAAGCTCTACACCCGTGCGGGTGCATTCCATACCGACAAGGAAGGTTTTGTCGTTAATAGCTCCGGCCAGAATCTGCAAGGCTACAACGTCGATGCCAACGGCAACGTGGTGGTGGGTGCGTTGAGCAATCTCAAGGTCGACTCGTCGAACCTTGAGCCAAAAACAACCACTTCGATCACCAACAAGGCGAACTTTAACTCGTCGGAAGCGATTCCAGCGGTGACCACGTTCAGTCCGACCGACACCAAGAGCTACAACGTCAAATACAGCACCCCGATGTACGATACTCAAGGCAATGCCCACACCCTTGACCAGTACTTCGTGAAGACCGATACCAACAAGTGGACCATGTACTCGCTGGTCGACGGCCGCAATATCACCGCCCCGACTACTGCGGTAAATCCTCAGACCGACAAGGTTGACCTGACCTTCGACTCGTCGGGCGCGTTGATCACCAGTGGTGTCGGCGCTCCTGTCGTCGCTGGCGCCGTAGGTCTCAATACCGATGGCACGTTCAAGGTGGATGGCTGGAAGCCTGGTGTTCAGGTTGGTACCGGCACGACCGCTACCTGGGCTCTGAATGGCGCCGACGGCGCAGCCAGCATCAAGCTGAACATGATGGCCGCTACCCAGACCGCTTCGGCATCGGGTTTGATCACTCAGGATCAGGACGGCTACGCTACTGGCCAGATCAGCGCCATGAGCGTGGATGCCACCGGCAACCTGTTCGCGACCTACACCAACGGCAAATCCAAGGTGATCGGCCAGGTTTCGCTGACCAACTTTGCCAACGTGCAAGGCCTGGCACCTGCCGGCGGCACCAACTGGCGCGAAACCTTTGCTTCGGGCGTGCCGGTCAGCGGTGTGCCGGAGTCGGGAACGCTGGGCTACCTCACTGGCCAGGCGCTGGAGGATTCCAACGTCGACCTGACCGGCGAGCTGGTTAACCTGATTAAAGCGCAGAGCAACTATCAGGCGAACGCGAAAACCATTTCGACTCAAAGCACCATCATGCAGACCACTATTCAGATGACCTGATAACAGGGTTGGATTGATGGATCAAAAACCTCTCTTCGGAGAGGTTTTTTTATGACCTGGAATTGCAATATTAGTCCAAAAACAAACGGCGATTAATATAGAGGTAGCATCTGAATTTATAGAGCTGTCGCACAATCTATATGGAAATTTCCTACTTGCATTGCTGAGACAATAAAAACTCTTTAATAAAAGTGCCGCGGTTGCGGTTCGGGAGTTTTCATGTCGTTCAATGTTGCTATCAGTGGTATCAACGCTGCCAATAAAAGACTTGAAGTAGCCGGTAATAATATTGCCAATGTCGGGACACTCGGTTTCAAGTCATCTCGCGCAGAGTTCGCCGCGCTTTATTCGTCGGCACATTTAAGCAGTGGGCGCAGCGCTGTAGGTGATGGTGTGCGTTTGGCCAATGTGTCGCAGAACTTCAATCAAGGCACTTCCATGACCACCCATGGCCGGCCGCTGGATATGCGGATTCAAGGTAACGGATTCTTTGTGGTCAGTGATGGCGGTGCTTTGGCGTATACCCGTGCCGGGGCGTTCCTCAAGGATGCCGACGATTTTATCGTGGACAGCGAAGGCGGGCGCTTGCAAGGCTATGCAGCCAATGAGAAGGGCGAAATTGTTGATGGAATTCGTACCGACCTGAGGATCGATACCTCGGCCATGGCACCGACGTGCACCACGCGGATCTCGGACACGATCAACCTGAACGCTTCATCGCAATCACTGGCAGCGCTGCCCAAGTTTGATGCAGCGGATGCGACCACTTATACCAAAGTGACACAGACAACCATTCAGGACAAAGGAGTGGGTGCTGTGCCTCCCGCGGATCATCAACTCAGCCAGTATTTCGTCAAGACGGATGAAGGTCAGTGGTCAATGTATGTATTGATCGATGGCCGCAATCCGGTTGATCCTTCCAGCACCAATGCACTGCATGTGACATTGAATAAAGCGGTGGATTGGACGGTCAGTTATTCCGGCAATACCGAACATATCAGAAAAGTCTCGGACACAGCGTTCACATTGAATGGCTGGAAGCCCGCACAACAAATCGGGGGTTCGTGGAGTGCCAGTCCAGCCCCCAGTAATGGCGCTGTTTCCCTGTCTCTGAAAGAGGGTGCGCTCAATACGCTGGATGACAGTGATCCGGTAATGATACGGCCCGTTCCGCTGTTTGATGCCTCCGATATCACAACCTACACCAATACGTTTCCTACCGGCATCTTTGATAGCCAAGGCAATAAACACGAGCTCCAGCAATACTTCATCAAGGATGGCGTGAACAGTTGGCAGATGCAGCTGCTGGTCAACGGCCGCAATCCGATGGACCCCGGCTCGAAACAACCGCTGACGGCGAATATCGTGTTCGAAACCGATGGCTCGTTACGGTCGATCACCGGTTCTCCGGGGTTGATGGCCAGTGGCGACGGCAAGCTTCAGCTCCAAGGCTGGGTGCCGGCCAGAGCGCGGGATCGTGGCACTCAGCGTGAGGAGTGGTTATCCAATGGCGCAGTTGCCGGTGCTGACGGCATCACTCTCGATATGAGCAAACTCAGCCAATACAGCGCTGTGACGGCACGAACTTCGCCGCAAGCCGATGGTCACGCGGCGGGCGCGTTGGCAGGGCTCACTCTGGAGCGCGACGGCACGCTGCGGGCCTCGTTCAGTAACGGCCTGACCCGCAATATCGGGCGTGTCATGCTGGCCAGCTTTGCCAACGAGCAGGGTTTGCAACCGCAAAGCGATTCGCGCTGGACTGCAACCAATGCATCCGGGATTGCCAATTACGGCACCGCCGGAGCGGGTACGCTGGGCAGTATCATCGGCGGGGCGCTGGAGGGTTCGAATGTTGAGCTCAGCGAAGAGTTGATCGCGTTGATCCAGGCGCAGACGGCGTATCAGGCGAACTCCAAGGCGATCTCGACGGAGGTCACGGTGCTGCAAACCTTGATCCAGTCCACCTGACAAAAAGGTGATTGGCCCTGTCGCTATCAGATCGAGCAATCCGATTTGATGAATGCGCCGTGCAAACGAGTCCAGCCCTTGCCGGGGCTGGTTTGCGCGCAGACTACGCGGTCTGCGCCTTGCCATTTGTAATAGCGGGCGGTCTGGGCGTGGGCGCTCATAGGGCCGAGCACCAGTAGCGTTGCGATGATCAGTGTGAGGCCAATGCGGCTGTTCATGAAGTACCTGCTGCGCTGCAGAGTGCGCTGTGCCCAAGCCTATCATTACGCGGCGGTACGTGAGGGACTTTGATAGCTCCAATACTGGCGCTTCAACGAAGTTTTTTTGGCGGCGGCTCCGCTGGATTTGGCCAAATGCGGCAGTCTGCCGCCGCGTCCGTGCTGCCGATTTATCCCAAGGCTGCATCTGCGCCCGATATTGCTGGCGAATCAGTGCTTTGTACCAGGCCTGACAAGTTGGTTCGATAATTGCTTTGTCCCTATCAGAACAGCTACAGGCGGCAAGCGTCTGTCAGAGGAGGAAGACTGTGGACAAGTTGCTTTACGTCGCCATGAGCGGTGCATCGGAAAACGCCATTGCGCAAAAGGCCCATGCCAACAACCTGGCAAACGTTTCTACCAACGGTTTCCAGCGTGACCTTGAACAGGCGCGGTCGATGCCGGTATTTGGTGACGTTCAGCCATCGCGTGCCTACGCCATGAGCGAGCGTCCAGGGACTGACTTCAGTGGCGGCGCAATGATCGACACGGGTCGCGACCTCGACGTCGCCGTCAAGGGCGATGGCTGGATTGCCGTGCAGACGCCTGATGGTGGCGAGGCTTACACCCGCACTTCCAGCATGAACATCGATGCCCTCGGCGTGTTGCGCGATGGCAGCGGTTTGCCGGTTATGGGCAACGGCGGTCCTATCGCCGTGCCGCCGCAGCAGCAGATCGAGATCGGCGCCGACGGCACGATCAGCGTTCGCTCCCTGGGTGAAACACCAACAGTCATGGCGCAGATCGACCGCATCAAGCTGGTTCGGCCTGACATCAAGAATATGGAAAAAGGCCCTGATGGCCTTATGCACACCAAGAACGGGGCTGCCGCGCCGGCAGATGCCACTGTTCAGGTCGAA
>Ga0247815_10001407_pt1 | contig 18448 bp, 18 predicted proteins | sample UWRJL194509B1_FD_181014 | JGI IMG/M metagenome (GOLD analysis project Ga0247815, IMG submission 181014) | Plant litter microbial communities from Arlington Agricultural Research Station in Wisconsin, United States - UWRJ-L194-509B-1 | ecosystem: Environmental > Terrestrial > Plant litter >...
ATGTAGCTAAAATTTTTCTGCTAAAGTAAAGCATTCCGCATTCTTATCAAAGCATGTTAAGATACCGTAATGTTAAACAAAAACTTTGGAAACTTTTTTGGTTTATAAAGTTTCCTGATTATCTTTGCACCCTGAAAATGAGGTAAGATAATGAAAGAACAGATATTAAATAAAGCCACAGAAATGTTTTTAACCCTTGGTTACAAAAGCGTTACTATGGATGAAATTGCTACAGAAATGGGCATTTCTAAAAAAACGATTTATCAGCATTTTGCTAATAAAAACGATTTGGTAGAGGCAAGTGCCATGCTTTTGTTTCAACGGATATCTGATGGAATCGATTTAATAAGGGCTGAAGAACACAATCCCATTGTAGAATTTTTTATTATAAGAGATTTCCTTTCCCATATTTTAAAAGACGAAACCTCTTCTCCTCTGCACCAGTTACAAAAGTTTTTCCCTATTATATTTAAAACGCTTCGGGATTACCAGTTTGATAAAATGCACGACTGCATGTACGAAAATATTGAACGCGGTATCGCATCCGGATTTTACAGGACGGATATTAATATAGATTTTGTGAGTCGTATTTATTTTTCGGGCGTTGTTGCAACTAAAGACGCGCAGATATTTCCTGAAAGTTTGTACAAAATGGACAAGCTAACACTTCAATTTCTTGATTATCACTTACGCTCATTAGTTACAGCATCGGGCTTAGAGGTACTTACGAAAACAATTGCGGAAAATTCTTTAAAAATAAATTGAAAATTTAATTGTGTTTAACAAAAATGTCAATAAATTTGCATTAACAAAAATGTCAAACAAAATAGTTAAACAAATATGTCAGCTAAAATAACCGATCAGGATACAGAGCAGTTGATAAAAGATACCGCTAAGAGGGTTTTCTTTGGCGAAGGCCGGTTTAATGCCACAACACAGGAAATTGCCGATGCAGCCGGCGTAAACCGGACATTGATAAATTATTATTTCAGGTCACGCAACAACCTTTTCGATATTGTGTTTCAGGATGCGCAGGAACAGGAGCATAACATTTTAGAAGAAATTGTTTTTGCAGATATTTCTTTTAAGGAAAAAATAAGCCGCAACCTGGATGTGTTTTTTGAACAGAGTAAAAAATATCCGTATCTGGAAATATATATGGTAACCCAAATGAACCAGGGCAACTGTTATAAAGACAAGGAACACATGAATGTACTGTTAGACAAATTTTACCTGGAGGTTGCACTGGAAATGGAGCGTGGCAACATTCATAAAATGCGGCCGGAACAGTTTATACTCAACTTTGTATCATTGATGTCGTTCCCGGTATCTATGAGGCCACTGCTGCAGGAAACCATGGGGTTTACAAAAGAGAGTTATGACACCCTGTTAGAAGAAAGAAAAGACGTGATAATGAACACGTTATTTATTAAATAGAATTCATCAATCAATTAATTAACAGTTACACACACATGAAGACCACACGTAACATGACGCGCATTTTCCTGCAAAGGATGGTTCTGCTCATGGTTCTTATAGGAGCTCCTGTACTGCATGCACAATTGCCTGCCAAAGAGCTTACCCTTAAAGATGCCATTACATATGCGCTCGAAAACAAGGCCGACTCTAAAAAGGCTAAACTATCTGTAGAGAACAGCGAATACCAGATACAGGAAGTTCGCGCACGTGCTTTGCCCACCATTACTGCTAACGGTAACCTTACCTTTAACCCTATCTTACAGCTTAATGCATTACCGGGCCAGTTTTTTGGCGGGCCGGAAGGGTCTGTTATCCTTGCGCCCCTGGGGCAAAAATGGAGTTCTACCGCAGGTGTTAACCTAACGCAGAATATTTTTGACCAGTCGGTTTTTACAGGGCTTAGAGCAGCAAAGACCACACGTGAGTTTTACCAGGTAAACGCCCAGCTTACAGAAGAGCAGGTGATAGAGCGTGTTGCCAATAACTACTACCAGGTATACGTTCAGCGCCAAAAGCTTACTGTTATAGACAGCACTCTTAAAAACACTACCGAGGTTAGGGACATTATAAAAGGCCAGTATGACAGCGGACTTGCCCGTAAAATAGACCTTGACAGGATGAATGTAAACCTAAGCAATATAAAAACACAGCACCAGCAAATTGTTAACGCGGTACAGCTACAGGAAAACACCCTAAAGTTTTATATGGGTATGCCTATAGAAACAAAAATTGTTATTCCTAAAACAGAGTTTAACGTTACTCCGTTAAGCCTTGAAGAGACCCCTGATACATCTAACCTTACACAATACCAATTGCTTAAAAAACAGGAGCAATTGTATTATTATAATAAAAAGGCAATGCAGGCAGAATACTACCCAAAATTGTCTTTAACGGCAGGTTACAATTACATAGGCCAGGGACCACAATTGCCATGGTTTGCAAAATCGTCGGATAATGTGTACTGGTCCGATTTCTCAACAATTGGTGCAAACATTACAGTGCCGATTTTTAACGGTTTTGCAACCCGCTCGAAAGTTCGCCAGGCAGATGTAGATTTAAGAAAAACCAAAGAAGACCTTATAGATACCAAGCTGTCTTTAGACCTTGCTTTCCAAAATGCTAAAACGCAAATAAGCAACAGCCTTATTACCATTAGTAATCAAAAAGAAAACGTGCAACTTGCACAGGACGTTCTTGATAATACCCAGAACAACTACCAGCAGGGGCTTGCTACGTTAACGGACCTTCTGGATGCGGAGAACTCTTACATTGAGGCACAAAATAATTATAACACTGCGCTGCTTGACTTTAAACTTGCAGAAGTACAGCTAATAAAAGCAAAAGGCGAATTAAAAACCCTTATAAACTAACCATAAGATGAAAAAAGTATTATACGTAGTAGTAGGCATAGCTGTTATAGGGCTTATCGCTTTTATACTTACAAATAACAAAAAGAAGAACGAGAACGAAACAGAGCAGATATCTAAAACGAACAGCACTGTTGCCGTAAGGATTGATACTGTTAAAACCGAAGTGCCTAACCTTGATTATGTTGCTAACGGTACGTTTGCACCTTCTCAGGAGCTAAGCTTCCCGTCTGAAAATTCAGGGCGTGTTATAAGAGTACTTGTAGATGAAGGAGATGTTGTGCGCAAAGGACAGGTGCTTGCCGTTATAAAAGGCGACCAGTTAAATATAGAACTTAGCAACGCGCAGGCAGCTTATCAAAATGCACAGTCTGACAGCCAGCGTTACGAGAACGCCTTTAAAACAGGTGGTGTTACAAAACAGCAGGTAGACCAAGCCAAGCTTGCACTTGTTAACGCTAAAGCACGTGTAGATCAGGCTAAAATAAACTATGGCGATGCAAGCATTAAAGCGAGCATAAATGGTATAGTAAACAAGCGTAACATAGAGCCGGGTAGCGTTGTTGCCCCGGGAACTGTATTGTTTGACCTTGTAGATGTATCTACCCTTAAGCTTAAGGTTAATGTAGATGAGCAGCATGTTGCAGGCCTTAAAACAGGGACTGCTATAAAAGTGAAAGCAAGTGTTTACCCGGATAAGGAATTTAACGGCAAGGTTACATTTATTGCCCCTAAGGCAGACGGATCGTTAAACTTTCCTGTAGAAATTGAAGTTACCAATAACCCTGACAGCGAAATTAAGGCTGGTATGTATGGTACGGCAAACTTTACAACAGGCGCTGCACAAAAGGTCGCTGTTAAAACCATTCCAAGGGTAGCCTTTGTAGGCGGTGTAGCAAATAACCAGGTTTTCGTAGTAAAAGATGGCGCTGTTACACTTGTAAAAATAGTATCGGGACGCATATTTGGCGACGAAGTGGAAGTACTTGACGGTCTTAAAGAAGGAGATATAGTGGTTACATCAGGACAGATTAACTTAACAAACGGCTCTAAAGTAACGCCTATTAAATAAGTCTTAAGGATTGTTTTCAAAGAACTTGAAACTTTTAAACCTTAAACTTTAAACAAAGAATTAATGAAAATAGCAGAAATATCTATAAAACGGCCAACGCTTGTAATAGTGTTGTTCATAATACTTACGCTGGGTGGGCTTTTTAGCTACAACAGCCTGAGTTACGAACTTATCCCTAAGTTTGAGATAAACGTAGTTACCATTTCTACGGTTTATCCGGGTGCTTCGCCCGGCGAGGTAGAAAACACGGTAACAAAGAAAATTGAAGATGCGGTATCATCGTTAGAGCTGGTAAAAAAGGTAGAGTCTAAATCATACGAAAGCCTTTCGATAGTAGCCGTTACGCTACAGCCGGAAGCCGACGCTGATTACACACTTAATGATGCGCAGCGTAAAATTAACGCTATCGAAAAAGATTTACCGGAAGATGTAGACCCGCCTTCGTTAAGTAAATTTTCCCTGAGCGACTTACCAATCATTACCATTGGCGCTACAGCAAAAATGGATGAAGTAGCATTTTACGACCTGCTTGATAAAAAAATAGAGCCTATCCTTGCCCGTGTAAACGGTGTGGCACAGGTAAACCTTGTAGGTGGTGAAGAACGTGAAATACAGGTAAGCCTTGACCAGGCAAAACTAAAAGGTTACGGCCTTTCTATACCCGATGTTCAGGCAGCGATATTAAGCTCTAATCTGGATTTCCCTACAGGTAACATACAAACACGTGAAAGCTCTATGCTGGTACGTTTATCGGGTAAATACCGTAACGTAGAAGAAATGCGTAACCTGGTAGTATCATCTAAAAACGGCATACAGGTGCGCCTTGGCGACATTGCCGATGTACAGGATTCGACTAAAGAAGTAGAAAAAATTTCGCGCGTAGACCGCAGCAGTGCTATTGTAATACAGATCATTAAGCAAACCGATGCCAATGCAGTATCTGTAAGTGAGGAAACAAAAGTTGCCCTGGCAAAGATTGAAAAGGATTATAAAAATTATGGCCTTAAGCTGGTAATTGCCGATGACAGCAGCGAGTTTACACTTGAGGCTGCCAGCGGGGTAATACACGATTTATTTATCGCGGTTTTCCTTGTGGCATTTGTAATGTTATTCTTCCTGCACAGTTTGCGTAATGCGCTTATAGTAATGGTATCTATCCCGGCATCGCTTATCGCTACGTTTATTGGTATTTACCTTATGGGTTATACGCTAAACTTAATGAGTTTGCTTGGATTATCGCTTGTGGTAGGTATCCTTGTGGATGATGCTATTGTGGTTTTGGAAAATATTTACCGCCACATGGAGATGGGTAAGAACAGGGTGCGTGCTGCATACGAAGGTACTGCCGAGATTGGTTTTACCGTAACTGCTATTACAGTTGTAATTATAGTAGTGTTCCTTCCCATAGCCATGAGTACGGGCCTTGTAAGTAACATTATATCGCAGTTTTGTGTTACGGTAGTAATTGCTACTGCCCTGTCACTACTATCATCATTTACATTAATACCATGGTTGTCTTCACGTTTTGGTAAACTGGAGCACTTAACCGGTAAAAATTTCTTCGAAAAAATCATTCTTTCTTTTGAAAGAGGCCTTGACAAATTTACGCATTGGGTAACCGATGTCTTAAAATGGTGCCTTGGCCACAAAAGGTGGACAATACTTATTGTTGTTGTTTTATTCTTCTCGTCTATAGGATTATTGATCGGCGGATTTATTGGTGGGGAATTCTTCCCTAAGATGGACAGGGGCCAGTTCCTTGTACAAATGGAATTACCCAAAGACGCCTCTGTAGAGCAGTCTAACCTGTCTACACAAAAAGCCGAAGATTACCTAAGCGGCCTAAAAGAAGTAGAAGGCCTTATTACTACCGTGGGCCAGACCAGTGAGGGTATGGGTGCTACACAAAGTACCGCTTACAAGGCAGAAATAAAAGTTACACTGGTAGACCGTAAAGAACGGGCAGATAACACTTTTGTGTTTGCAGCTCAGGTAAAAAGAGATCTTGAGAAAAAACTTGTGGGCGCAAAAATTAAAACTGTACCGGTAAGTATAATGGGTGGTGCAGATGAAGCCCCTATAGCATTAACCGTTACAGGCCCTGATTTAGAGAGTGCCATGAAGTTTGCTCAGGATGCGGCTAAAAACCTTGCAAAAGTTACCGGTGCCACAGCCATCAAGCTAACATCTGAAGGAGGTAGCCCGGAAGTAAATGTGCAGGTAGACCGCGATAAAATGGCATCGCTTGGCTTATCATTACAAACAGTGGGTATGACCATGCAAACTGCTTTTAATGGTAATACCGATGGTAAATTCCGTGCAGGTGAGTATGAATACGATATTAACATTCGTTTTAATGAGTACAACCGTTCGAGCATTAACGATGTAAAAGACCTTGTGTTCCTTAATACAGACGGCCAGCAGATCAAACTATCCCAGTTCGCATCGGTAACCGAAGGTTCGGGTCCAAGTTTCCTGGAGCGCAGAGACAAAAGTGCCTCGGTAACCATCCAGGCTCAGGCTGCGGGTGTACCAAGTGGTACTGTGGCAGACAACTGGGAGAAAACCTACCTTGAAACCATGAAACGCCCTACAGGTGTAAATTATGTTTGGGGTGGCGATAAAGAAAACCAGGCCGAAGGTTTTGGTACCCTTGGTTTAGCATTGCTTGCGGCTATTATATTGGTTTACCTTGTTATGGTGGGTCTTTACAACAGCTTTGTGTATCCGTTTGTGGTATTGTTCTCCATTCCATTGTCGTTTATTGGGGCACTGGTAGCACTGGCACTAACTAATAATACACTAAACATCTTTACCATATTAGGGGTTATCATGCTTATTGGGCTTGTGTGTAAAAATGCAATATTACTTGTAGACTTTACCAACCATCGTAAGGAGCATGGCGAAACTACATTTAATGCACTTATACAGGCAAACCATGCACGTCTTCGCCCTATCTTAATGACAACTATAGCGATGGTGTTTGGTATGTTACCTATTGCCCTTGCAACAGGTGCAGCAGCAGCCATGAACAACGGCCTTGCATGGGTAATTATAGGTGGTCTTACAAGTTCGCTATTCCTCACCCTTATTATTGTGCCGGTAGTATACTCGATATTTGATAGTGCTATAAACCGCTTTAGTAAAGGTGAGCCTAAAGACTATGAAGCATTAATGGTTGAAGATTATGACCATAAGGAATTAAGTGAAGACGGTTTTACGACCAAGCACGTTGATTAAGTTTTAAAAATATTTTATTACATGAAGCCCCAATTTTACCGTTGGGGCTTTTTTTATTTCAAAATTGTTAAAAATTGTTAAAAAAATAAATGATTCAAAAGGATACTATTCATGCATATAATACCGGATTTAGACATTAAAATTTTTAATATCGAAATTATAATCTAAAATCACTCACTAAAAAAACATTTTACGCACTATAATAATCTTATTTAGAATAAATAAGAATAAGCTTGCGTAATCTTGTTTTTGATTTTACATTTGCGGCAGAAAAATCCAAACAAACGAAATGAACACATTTAAACAATTTTTGTCATGCCTTTTACTGTTGTGCACGTTTACCACGTGGGCTCAGGAAAAAGCAACTGTAAGTGGTACTATTACACTGAGTGATAACACTCCTGCAGAAAACATATCGGTTGCTTTAAAAGGCACATCACATGGAGCTGTTACCAACAACAGTGGTGCATTCGAAATAAAGAATGTAAAACCGGGAACTTATACTTTACTCGTATCTGCAATAGGTGTAGCATCTGTACAGGAAACCATTACACTTGCAGCGGGCGAGAAAGCAATAAAAAATGTAACGCTTTCTGAAAATCAGGAACAGCTTAAAGAAGTGATTATTGAGGCAAATAAGAACAAATACAAAACAGACAAGCCTTCAACTTCTTTACGCCTTAATACTCCAATTTTAGAAATTCCCCAAAACATACAAATTGTAAGTAACCAGACATTACAAGACCAGCAAATTATTAGTATGAGCGATGGGCTTATACGTAATGTAAGTGGTGCTGTACGTTTAGAGCATTGGGGAGATCTTTATGCAAACATAACTATGCGTGGCTCTCAAATACAGGCTTTTAGAAATGGGTTTAACGTAGTTTCATCATTTTGGGGCCCGCTTACAGAAGATATGAGTTTTGTAGACCATATTGAGTTTGTAAAAGGCCCTGCAGGTTTTATGCTTGCTAATGGCGACCCGAGTGGACTATACAATGTAGTTACGAAAAAACCAACCGGACAAACAAAAGGTGAAGTGAACTTTACCCTGGGCAGCTTTGACCTTTACAGGACAAGCCTTGACCTTGATGGAAAACTATCAAAAGACGGAAAATTGTTATATCGCTTAAACCTGTCGGCACAAAACAAAGGCTCTTTCAGGCCGTTTGAGCACAACAACCGCTACGTAATTGCACCGGTTATATCTTACCAAATTGATGACCAGACTAAACTTACTGCAGAATATAACTATCAAAACGCTAACATGACAGAAGTTGGTTCGTATTATGTATTTGGTACAGGCGGTTATGCATCTACACCGAGAGATTTTACTATGACCCAACCGGGACTGCCCGATACAAAAATTGATGACCATAGTGTTTATGTTAAGATAGAGCATAAACTTGATGACGACTGGAAAATTACAGGACAGTTAGCATACTTTAACTACCAGCAAACAGGTTACAGCTCATGGCCTACATTTGTGGGTCCCGGACCTGTAGATGCTGATTATGACGGCGTACCGGAAGGAACACTTGCAGCAGGCCAGATAATAAGGAACGTAGGTATTTGGGATGCAAAAAGCACGATGAAATTAGGCCAGGTATTTGTAAACGGTAAATTCCAGACAGGGCCTCTTAGCCATAAAATATTAGCCGGTTTAGATATGGGCAATAAAAACTACATGGCCGACTGGGGGCAATCGCACAATCTTGATACAGTAGATGCACCATTTGATGTTACTGCTCCTAACTATGGTTTTCCATCTAACGGCCTTCCAAATTTTGACCGTACAACATCACTGGAGCAAAGAGCGCTTTTAGCCGGCGGCCTTATGGACAGTAAATATTCCGCAGGCTATGTTCAGGACGAAATTGGCTTTTTTGAAAATAAGTTAAGGTTAACACTTGCAGGCAGGTATACTTATGTAAGCCAGTCAAGCTGGGGTGGTGCCCCTATATCTGACAAACATATTACTCCACGTGTAGGGCTTAGTTATTCTATAAACGAAAGTACCGCGATTTATGGATTGTATGACCAGGCTTTCACTCCACAGGGAGGTATTTTAAGAAATGGTGGTAATGTAAAACCGCTAACCGGTAATAATACAGAGTTTGGTATTAAAAAAGATTGGTTTGACGGTAGCTGGAATACATCGGTATCGGTATATAGGATATTAAAGAAAAATGAACTAACAGCCGATCCTAATAATACTCCCGCCCAAAGCTACAGCATTGTTTTTGGCGAAAAAAGAGCTCAGGGTGTAGAGCTTGATATAAGAGGTAAAATTACAGATGGATTAAATGTTATTGCCAACTATGCCTTTACAGAATCTATTGTAAATGAGGTTGCACCCGGTGTTACCGGAATTAGCAAGGGAGATGTTGTTCCCGGTTACGCAAAACATACCGCTAATGCGTGGTTAAACTATACTGTACAAAGCGGCAAAATTAAAGGTCTTGGCATATCAGGTGGCTTTACATTTCTTGGCGACCGCTCTACCGACACCTGGAGTGTAGGTAACCAAAAATTACCTAATTACTTTAAGCTTGATGGTGGACTTTCTTACGAAACAGGAAAAGTTAAACTTACAGCTAACATGTTTAACATACTTAACAAATACCTGTACAGCGGTTCATTCTACTCGTATCTTAACGCTTACTACTGGCAGGCAGAAGCTCCGAGAAACGTAAGATTAGGTATTACTTATAAATTCTAAATAACCATAAACCTCTTCCTGAAACCGGGAAGAGGTTTTTATAAATTATTACAGCATGAAAAAATGTATCTTATTACTGGTAACGCTAATGGCATGCAGCAATGCTTTTGCACATTTTATGTGGATAGAAACTGCCACTACAGGTAAGGCAGGTAAAAAGCAGGAGGTAAAAGTTTTCTTTGGCGAGTATACGTATGGGCTTCAGGAAAAAGTAGCAGGCGATGCTTTTGCTAAAATGAAAAATTTTGAAGTTTGGGCGATTGCGCCTAACGGAGAAAAAACAACGCTTACGCTACAGCCCGGCGAAGACTTTTACAGCGGCTATTTTACACCTGCTACTAATGGTACCTATACCCTTGTACTAAACAACAATAAAATAGATGTTATAGATTATACCCAGTACAACTTTGGTGTTTTTAAAACCCATTATCATAGTACAGCAAAAGTTGTTGTAGGAGACAAAGTTGCCGATACTGCTGCTCTAAACCCTGACGGGCTTACCATTGTTGATGCAACTAAAAAGCTTTCTGCACATAAGGCAGAAACTACACTAACCGTACTTTACAAAGGGCAACCCATAAAGGAAACAGAAATTACTATTTTTGTAGCCGACCAGTGGAGTAAAAAGTTAACTACCGATGAAAATGGCACTGTAAAGTTTACACTCCCGTGGAGCACCAAATATGTTGCAGAGGTAACAAAAAAAGAAGAAGTACCGGGTACTTACAATGGTAAAGAGTACCAGTTTATATATCATTGCGCTACTTATGCCCTACCTTTAGGTAAATAAAACATACCCGGCGAATGACTAAGAAGAAAAAGAAAAAAAATTTAAAACACTGGGTAGGCAAAGCCCATTTATGGCTCGGGTTAACATCCGGGCTTGTTGTTTTATTGCTTGCTGTAACGGGTTGTATTTACGTTTTTAGTGTAGAGATTACAACATGGCTGCGTCATGACGAAATGTATGTAAAAGAGGTAAAGCAGGAAAAACTGCCCATGGCCTTTTTATGGGAACAAACCCAAAAAGCAGTAGGCACCGGTAAAAAAATTACCGGCGCACAGGCATATACCGATCCTGAAAAGGCCGTCGTGTTTACCTGTTACAAAGCAGGCAATGCAGATGCTGTTCTTTATTTTGATTCTCTGGATCAGTATTACAACATTTATACAGATCCTTACACAGGCAAAGTGTTAGGCATTTATGATGAGGAGCTTGATTTCTTTAATATTGTAAAAATGCTGCACTGGAGCCTCTTGCTCAATGCACCTATAGGTCAGCAGATAATTGGATGGAGCACCTTTATATTTGTAATAATGTTAATTACAGGCATCATATTATGGTGGCCCAAAAATAAGGCAGCCCGCAAACAAAGGTTTTGGTTTCAGTGGAAAGACACTACTAAATGGCGCCGCAAAAACTATGACCTTCATAACATTCTTGGTTTTTATGCAGCCACTATTGCCCTTATTATTGCTTTTACCGGTCTGGCATGGGCATTTACATGGTTTCAGAGTTTAGTGTATGTTGCAGGATCGTTAAGCATTACCCCGCCGGAAGAACTGGTGGCTCAATCTAAAGTGGCAAAGACCAGCGATAAAGACCTTGCTTTTAACAATGCACTTATCACTGCTATGAAAATGCATAATGATGCCGCAGGTTTTTCTATAAGTAAACCTGCCGACAGCATTGCTGCTATAGATATTTATGTAGGCCAATATCCTAATGTGTATTATGTATCGCACCAAATGAAATTTGACCAGTATACCGGAAAATTTCTCGCAGAGAGAAAACACGATGAAAAAAACTTTGGCGAAAAGCTTATTACGGCTAACTATGATATTCATGTGGGTGCCATACTTGGGCTTCCCGGTAAAATACTTGCTTTTATAGCCAGCTTTATATGTGGTTTGTTACCTATATCGGGTTTTCTTATATGGTATGGCCGTACCTATAAAAAGGGTAAAGCATAATTTAGATGCAAACACTATAAATAAACAAAGAGGCCCCGAAAATATTTTCGGGGCCTCTTTTATAAAATTTGGGTTAGTCCTTTATTAAGTAAGGCTTATTTATTTACGGCTACAGCACCGTTAGACCATTTTTTAACATCGGCAATCCTGCTGTTGCTAAAGTCTACTTCGTTTAATGTAGCACCTGTCCAAAAAAACCATTTACCGGTTTTTTCTCCATTTTGGTATTCACCCATGCTTTGTTTAGTACCATCTTCATTATAAGCAACCCATGCACCGTGTAATTTGCCATCTTTATAAAAACCGGTTTGTTTTACATTGCCATTATCATAATAGTAAGTACTTTTTATGATCTGGTTTTCTATTTCGTGTTTAGGTTTTATATTTTGGGCAGATAAAACACCTGTTACAAGTAACAATCCGGCTATAATCATCTTTTTCATATCTGTTTAGTTTTTAGCGTTATACATATCTATATAACAAATGTATAAAATTTATTTACATAAAAAACATGTTTACGTAACAATTTGGTAACATTGAGAAAAACTTAACATTGAAAAATAAAAAAACCGGTATAAAATACCTGTTCTCAAACATTTATGACCATATACTATTTTAGCAATTTATTAAGCTGTCGTTGTAACTCCGGGTTAGATGGCCTTTTAGCATCAGCATCAACCACATTGCCTTTAGTGTCTATAAGTATAAAACGGGGTATAGAATGAATACCATACGCCTTTATAAAATCAGATTGCCAGTCTTTATCAGCCATGAGTTGTACACCGCCTAAATCATCTTTCGCTACCATTTCCTTCCACTTGTCCTGGTCTTTAGCCTTATCTACAGATATGCTTATAAATACAATATTTTTGTCTCTATTGGCTTCTTCCACTTCCTGTAAAAAAGGTATTTCCATTTTACAAGGCCCACACCATGTTGCCCAGACATCTACATACACATATTTACCTTTAAACTGAGAAAGCTTAGTAGTACCTCCTTTAAAATTCTCAAAATTAAAATCGGGCGATTTAGTATTAACAAGCCGCTGTTTATAAATTTCTTTCGAAATTTCCTTAGGCAGGTTTTTCCTGTCTATGTAATCTATTTTAAAGGTTAAGTTCATAGCCATCATGTCAGTTTGTGGTTTACTTTTTAAAACAGCAACCCAGGCATCAACCATAATATTTACATCTTTTTGCAACTCCTCATCGGTAAATGCAGCCTTATATTTTTCGACAAGCTTATGTTTGTCCCGTTCCATCCCTACTATAAAATCGTTCTCCTTTGCCCCTGCCCCTTCAAAGTGCAGCGTTTGCACAAAGTTTTTAGCATCGGCACTAATGGTAAGGTCAAACTCGTTCTCTAACCATATTTGCGTTTTTACATCGCCAACGCTTAGTGTAAACACATTAGCACCCTGTTGAATTTTACCCTCAAAATGGCCCTTGGCATTTAATGCCATTGCCCTGTGCCACCTGCCCGATTTGCTTGTAACTACAACAGAGTCGGCAGTAGTATTTGTTATGTTACCTTTAAAGTTGATAAGGTTATCCTGAGCCATTGCCCCGGTGTAAATAAGCAGGGCAAGTAGTAATTTTTTCATGGTAAATTGGTATTAAATAAAAAACCCACGCATAAGCATGGGTTAGTAAATATAATAATTAATTACTTAAGTAATTTATCTAACTGTTCCTGTAGTGCAGGGTCAGATGGCCTTTTTGCATCGGCGTCAACCACATTACCTTTAGGATCTATAAGTATAAAACGCGGTATAGAGTTAATGCCGTAAGCTTGAGTAAAATCAGATTTCCAATCTTTATCAGCAAACAGCTGTACACCACCTAAAGTTTTATCACCCACCATTTTTTTCCATTTTTCATGGTCTTTAGCAGTGTCTATAGATATACTTGTAAACACAATGTCTTTACCGTGGTATTTTTCTTCAACCTTTTGCAAATAAGGAATTTCCTGGCGGCAGGGTCCGCACCATGTAGCCCATACATCTATATACACATATTTACCTTTAAAATCTTCAAGCTTGGTCGTACCACCCTTAAAGTTCTCGTAGTTAAAAGAAGGAGATGGTTTTCCTTTTAGCTTGCCTGCTGCAAGAGCCTGCTGAGCCATCTGGGTAAGCTGTTGCTTTTCCTGGCCTAACTGAGCTTTAAGCCCGTTCCTGAATGTTTCATCATAAGAGGCATCGTTAATAACAACCTCAGTATTTTTTACACGCTCGTCTATAAGTTTAGTAAGTGCGTCGCCATTACCTAAAGAGGCATTTAGGTTTTCGCCAAAAACTTCATCCTGCAGTGTTCTTTTAGCAAGGTAATTATTTTCCTTTTCACCTGTACCTTTAAACTTAATAGTTTCGTCAAACTGTTTGGCATCCATAGTCATGCTCAGGTCATAACCATTTTTAAGGTAAACCGTTGCATATTCGGCACCGTCAAATAACTGGTACACTCCCGGCTGCGGTACAGCAAATGCATCGGCAAACTTACCTTTAGCATCTCCCTTAATAACTTTTGTAAAAGTACGCGAGCTTACAACAAGCGAGTCGCTGTTGCGGTTTTGTATCGTAGCGGTAAACTTTACCTTATCTGCCTGGGCAAATACACCGGCGTAAGTAAAAAGAAGCAGTAATAAGATCTTTTTCATTTTTTTTATTTAAATTTTGATACTGTAAAAATAAAATTTGTTCGCCATATAACGCATAACTAACGGAAAGTATTTATGTAACCAAATCAAAATAACATAAATTAAGCTGTTTGTTACATAATTGTTATATTGCATTACCAACAAATTATACAACCAAACTCATGAAATTAAAATTTATTGCCGCAGCACTTACCTTATTTATACTTACAGCATGCAAGCATACTGTAGAAACCGTAAAAGTAGATGGCAAGTATACTTTAGACCTGCCTTCTTTTTTAAATAAAACCGACGACCTTAATAAAGCAGCATCATTACAGTATAAAAACGAAATGCGTGAGTTTTATGTATTGGTAATGGATGAGCCTAAAGAAAATTTTCATGAGGTACTTAATGAAGGCGGCCTTGATTATGAAAGAGACCTTAACGGATATAGCGAAATTCTTGCTAAGGATATTGCAGAATCATCCGCCATAGAGATTACACCTAAGCTACAAAAAACTACAATTAATAATCTTAATGCCCGCCTACTAAATTTTGAGGGCGTTGTTAATGGTGTTAATGTATACTGGAAAATAGCATATATAGAAGGTAAAAACCGTTATTACCAGATATTGACATGGACACTTCCTGAAAAAAAGGAGAAGAATGCAGAGGCCATGGATGCCATAATAAACTCGTTTAAAGAAACGGATAAGACTAAAAGTCATTAAAATGTTTTTTATTGCATAGAGCATTATTGGTAATAGTTACTAAATTTGCAGCACAAAAATTTATGTAATGTACAGAAGCCATAATTGCGGGCAGTTAACTGCCGCCGATATTAACAAGGAAGTAACATTAGCCGGATGGGTGCAAAAGACCCGTAACAAGGGATTTCTTATCTGGACCGACCTTAGGGACCGTTACGGTATTACCCAATTAATATTTGATGCAGACCGTACCCAAAAGGAAGTTTTTGAACTTGCTGCAACACTGGGCAGAGAGTTTGTTGTACAGGTAACAGGCACCGTTATAGAGCGTGAAAGTAAAAATGCCGGTATGGCTACAGGCGATATCGAAATTTTAGTATCGCAGCTTACTGTTCTTAATGCATCGCTTACACCTCCTTTTAGCATAGAAGATGAAACCGATGGCGGAGAAGACATCCGTATGAAATACCGCTACCTTGACATTCGCCGTAACCCTGTTAAAAACAGCCTGCTGTTTCGCCACCGCGTTGCTATGGAAGTAAGAAACTATTTATCATCTCAGGGATTTATAGAGGTAGAAACACCGGTACTTATAAAATCAACACCAGAGGGTGCCCGTGATTTTGTGGTACCAAGCCGCATGAACGAAGGGCAGTTTTATGCCCTGCCGCAATCGCCACAAACTTTTAAGCAGTTGCTCATGGTGGGTGGAATGGACAAATATTTCCAGATCGTAAAATGTTTCCGCGATGAAGATTTACGTGCCGACCGCCAGCCGGAGTTTACACAAATAGACTGCGAAATGGCCTTTGTAGAGCAGGAAGACATTATACAGCAGTTTGAAGGGCTTGCCAGCCATTTACTAAAAGAAGTAAAAGGTATAGAGACAGGTGCTTTCCCGAGAATGACGTATGACCAGGCCATGAAAAAATATGGCAATGACAAACCGGATATCCGTTTCGGGATGGAGTTTGGCGAACTTAACCAGTGGGCACAACACAAAGAATTTGCTGTATTTAACAATTCTGAACTTGTTGTAGGTATCGCCGTTCCCGGTGCTGCCACATATACCCGTAAAGAAATAGACGGACTTATAGACTGGGTAAAACGCCCACAGGTAGGCGCTACCGGTATGGTATATGCTAAATATGAAGCAGACGGTACTATAAAATCATCGGTCGATAAATTTTATGACCAGGCAGATTTATTGCAATGGGCAGAGATTACCGGCGCAAAACCCGGAGACCTTATATTAGTACTGAGTGGCGATGCCCATAAAACCCGTACGCGCCTTAGCGCCCTGCGCATGGAACTTGCTACACGCTTGGGGCTAAGAAATCCCGAAGTATTTGCTCCACTATGGGTGGTAGATTTCCCATTATTAGAGTGGGATGAAGATACAGAGCGTTTTCATGCCATGCACCACCCGTTTACATCGCCTAAACCGGAAGATATTGCTTTACTGGAAACAGATCCGGGTGCAGTGCGCGCTAACGCGTATGACCTTGTGCTTAACGGTAACGAAATAGGTGGCGGCAGTATACGTATACATGATAAAGCTACACAGTCGCTTATGTTTAAATATTTAGGCTTTACAGAAGAGCAGGCAAAAGCGCAGTTTGGTTTCCTTATGGATGCTTTTCAGTATGGAGCGCCACCACATGGCGGCCTTGCGTTTGGTTTTGACAGGCTTGTTGCAATATTAGGCGGACAGGAAACGATACGTGATTTTATTGCGTTCCCTAAAAACAACAGTGGCCGCGACGTAATGATAGATGCACCATCTGCTATAGATGATGCACAACTGAACGAGCTACATATAAGGCTTAAGTAAAAGGCAATTTTCGATATTACATTAGGGCTATTTAACTTATCAGTTATTTAGCCCTTATTTTTTGGTTACACTTAAAAGATTGCTTAAAAGTTAGTAATGACATTTTAAATATGATTACTTTAAGTATGCGTGATGTATTAAAAATGTTTGAAAATTCACTTAAATAACTCATAATATAAATTGTTTAAAATATCAATACTGGTCTAAATTATCGTCTAAAAAAACTACCGTAAAAGCACAAAAATTTATAATTATTGCTTCTTTTTGAATCAAAATCACAATAAAGCCAAATCTTAAATAAAGTTCTATTTGCAACATAATCTACTTAAACTGTAACATTAATTGCAACATATTAAAAAATAACCCTTTTAAATAATTACTTTTTAAATTAATTAACATATCGTATTGTAGTGTCATAAATAATTTTATCTTTGATTATTATTAATTATTTTTTTACTATAATGCGAACAGGTAAAGTTAAATTTTTTATTGAATCTAAAGGTTATGGATTCATTACAGACGACGAAACAGGAAGAGACATTTTTGTACATGCTACAGGGCTTAATGCAGAAAATCTGCGTGAAGGCGACAAAGTAAGTTACATTGAAGAAGACGGAAAAAAAGGTAAAGTTGCAGCCCAGGTGGCATCAATGAGCTAATATATAAATAGTATTGCTTAACCTCTTTAAAACAAGAATCAGCCGCCCTAACCTTAGAGCGGCTTTTTTTTACAAATACCTTTACTAATCGTAGTATTTTACAATTTTTTTTATCAATTTGTTAACAATCAAAATACTGCGATAACAAGTTTACACAAATAGGCATTTTAACGAATTCGATTTTTATTTAGAACCAATAAAAATTAACCGGTAAAAAATTTTCTGTCAAATAATCCTTGAATTTGTTAGAGAATGACGTGTATATTTGTGAATTGTTACACAATAAAACATTCAGTTATGCAAACCAGCCAGGCAGATTACTTCCCTATACTAATGCAGTTAATACTTGCAGTAGGATTTGTAACTGGAACTATTTTTGTTTCGGGTAAACTTGGACCTAAAAGAAACTCACTTAACAAAGACAAAAACTTTGAGTGTGGTATAGAGTCGGTAGGTAATGCGCGTATTCCATTTTCAGTAAAATATTTCCTTGTAGCCATATTATTCGTATTGTTTGATGTAGAAGTTATATTCATGTATCCATGGGCGGTAAATTTTCGTGCAATGGGCTTTGAAGGGCTAATAAAAATGGGCATTTTTATGTTCCTCCTTATAGTTGGTTTCTTTTATGTAATGAAGAAAAAAGGACTGGAGTGGGAATAATTGGGTATGCTTTTTGAAAGTATATACCTGATAATCAAAATTAATTTACAATGAGCAAGTCAACAGATATAAAAATTGTCGATGCTCCCCC
>Ga0247815_10001408_pt1 | contig 18444 bp, 17 predicted proteins | sample UWRJL194509B1_FD_181014 | JGI IMG/M metagenome (GOLD analysis project Ga0247815, IMG submission 181014) | Plant litter microbial communities from Arlington Agricultural Research Station in Wisconsin, United States - UWRJ-L194-509B-1 | ecosystem: Environmental > Terrestrial > Plant litter >...
CAATGGGAGACTTGCCGTTACCTCATTCCATGGAAGTAGAATTAGTAGAACGAGGGCTAAAATTTACCTGGGATACCAGTACGCCGCAAGAACCTGCAACTATAAGCGACCAGGTTATGGTTATGGCTTATTACCCGGAAATACACAAAGCAGATTTTATAAGAAGTGGATCAGGAAGATCTGTAGGAAGCGAATTTTTGCCGCTTAATCCTATGTATGAAGACCAAATTGCAAAAATCTACATCGCATTTATTTCAGATGACCGGTCGCGGGTTTCTAACAGTGTTTATTTAGGTCAGATTAAACGGGCTGGTTAGCATGGGAGTCAATCTCCCCTGCTACACATTCCGACGTAGCTAAAGATTATAATTTAATAACATTATATTCGTCTTCAGAATATGACAAGGCCTAATCTACTTCCTGACCACCAATTGCTCAGCTTGCTGGCAGAAGGGAATGATGAAGCTTTTACTGAAATCTACAACCGATACTGGAAAAAATTATACGTGACAGCATTTAACAGGCTGGATGATGCGCGTGAGGCAGAGGAAGCAACACAAAATGTGTTTCTATCTCTGTGGAAGAGACGTGATGTGCTGGAGCTTAACTTCTCACTGGCTACCTACCTATCAACGGCAGTAAAATACCAGATTTATAGCCGCATTGCCAGTAAGAACAGGGAAAAGAAGCACATCACCTATCTTGGTCAAACCAGCATTGAAGGTTCTGACACTACAACTGACTGGCTATTTGAGCGGGAATTGAAAAAGAAACTCGACGAGGCAATTGGAGGTTTACCTGAAAAATGCCGCGTAGTTTTTATCATGAGCAGGGAACAAGGATTGAGCAATGCGCAAATTGCCAAACACTTGGATATAGCAGAGAAAACAGTAGAAGGCCATATCACTAAAGCAATCAGCATATTACGCGGCGCTATCTAGTCAACATAACAGCAGCAGCAAAACCTTAAAAAAAATTAAAATAAAAGCAAGGGTACTGGGGTAGTTGAAAGACTATATAGTCAAACGCAGAAAAACGTGCCCGATAAGAACCAACAATACGATCATAAGGAACTAGCCGAAAAATTGACGAAAGGCCAACTGTCGCCTGAGGAACAAGAATGGCTTGATAACTGGTATTTATCATTTGATGACGATGAGTCTAGCTTAGATAATATTCATCATGATGTGCAAGGTTTGCGGGACCGCATGTTGAGTAATATAAAGGCTGAGGTGGGTATGAAATCAAAACCATCCTCCTCTCCTGCAAAGCTGTATGCCATTGCTGCAACAATCCTGCTGGCGATAGGTATTTCGTTTCTTTTCTATAAATATCATGACAACGGTTTAAATAATAACGCTGCGCTTGCCAACATCAGACCAGGTGGCAACAAAGCCTACCTTACTTTAGCAGATGGCCGCAAAATAGCACTTTCAGAGGCTCATACGGGTGAAATCAGCAATCAGGGGAATGCAACTGTTTCCAAAACTGCTGATGGAAGTGTTCGCTACAACGCAGATGCTAAAACTGCCGGGGGCGATGCACTACTCAATACAATTACCACACCTATGGGCGGGACATACCATCTCACCTTAGCGGATAATACGCAGGTCTGGCTTAATGCAGGATCTTCTATCACCTACCCTGCTGCTTTCACAGGCCATGACAGACCGGTAAGTATTACTGGTGAAGTGTATTTCGAAGTCGCCCACGATGCAGCGCATCCTTTTAAAGTTACAGGGCGCGGACAACAAATTGAGGTACTCGGCACACACTTCAACGTAAATACCTATGAGAATGAGCCCGAAAACAAAACTACTCTACTGGAAGGTTCGGTCCGAATTACTGCAGGTAATAACCAAAACATCTTAAAACCAGGTCAGCAAGCAGTGATCAGCAATAATACTATCTCTCTTAAAGATGCCCGCATCAACGAAGTAATGGCATGGAAAAACGGATATTTTGAATTTGAGAACATTGATATCCAGTCGTTAATGCGTCAAATTGCCCGGTGGTATGATGTAGACATACAGTTTGAAGGCCCCGTCAGCAAAGAAACTTTTACCGGAAGAATCTCGAGGTTTAAAAATATCAGCCAGATCTTAAGTATAGTTCAGGCTTCTAATTCAGTTCATTTAACGGTTTCAGGAAGGAGGATTATGGTGAAACAATAACATACTTTCCCATAATCCAATAAAAAAAGGCCAGTAGTGCTCGCTACACTACCGGCCTAAATAACTGGGTTATGTTTCTAAAACTTGTCATCCTATCAACTTATAAACCAGAAAACAAATGTATAAAATTTATACTAGGAAATCCCTTGTGCAATTTTTGCGCAGCTCTAAACTATTGCTATTTATGCGGTTAACCACTGTGCTACTGCTTGCTACCTTTTTGCAGGTGAGTGCTACTACCTTCGCGCAAAAAATTACCCTTGCAGAAACCTCATCTCCTTTAAACAAGGTATTTACCAAAATCAGCCAGCAAAGCGGTTACGATTTCCTGGTGACAGGAACTGCACTTAAAAATACCATCCCGGTTACGGTGAATGTGAAGAATATGGACCTGAATACGGTACTACTGTATATATTTAAAAATCAGCCTGTCACTTTTACCATCATTGATAAAACCATTGTGGTTGAGGAAAAGAAAAAAGACCTGATTGATAAAATCGTAACCTATTTTTCGCCCCGGCAAACCGTTAGAGGAGTGGTAAGGGATGAAAACGGAAAACCATTACCAGGGGTAAATATCCTCAATAAGAGAACACATATGGGTACTGTATCCAGTTCGGAAGGTTCCTATCTCCTATCGGCAGACCGCAATGATATCCTCACTTTTAGTATTGTAGGTTATAAAACCAAAGAGGTTGTGATCGACCAGCAAACCGAACTGGTGGTTAGCATGGAGCAAAGTTCACAGGCGCTTGACCAGATTATCATCACTGGGTATACTGAAAAAAAGGCATCGGAAATTACGGGGGCGATACAAAGCATCCAGGGCGATGATTTGAGAAATGGCGTGTCTGGCAATAATACGCTCGCGATGCTGAAAGGTAAAGCCGTGGGCCTATATATTGTTGAGCAAGGCGGAAGCGTAGCTAACCGGGGACAGGTTGTAATGCGTGGCCAAAGCAGTTTTAATGATGCTTCGAATACGAATTACGGACCGCTGATTGTACTGGACGGCGCAATTACCAATGCGGTAAACCTTCAGGATATATTAGATGCGAACGATATAGAAAGCATAAACATCCTGAAAGACGCAGCTTCAACAGCCATTTATGGTTCCCGCGCGGCACAAGGTGTAATGGTGGTGAATACCAAACGCGGTAAAGCAGGCCAGGTAAAGATTAACCTGAGTATGAATTACGGCAAGGTAGATAACAACCGCGCGCTCCGCTTTATGAACACACAGGAGGCTACTACACATATTATGAAAGGCATGCAGTCTCTCTATGATAATACTGCAACCCTGAGGAGTACCTATGGAACCTTCGATAACTATTTTAACACAACGCGTATATTTACAAAAGCCGACCGCAACACGAATACGCAATGGGATAATGACGCGTTTTTTTCCAATGGTAACCAGGGAAATGTAAACCTATCCCTGTCTGGTGGCTCAGAAAAAACAAGGTTTTTTACAGCTGCTAATTTCGGCAAACAGGATGGTACGCTACTGGATGACAACCTGGACCGCAAAGCGATCAGGGTAAATATTGATCAGCAGATCACAAAAAAACTGACCTTTAGCCTGAACACCAATGTAATATTGGATAAGTACACGGCTTCTACCAGTGAAAACCAATATTATTTATTTCAACCATGGGTTTCTCCGAATTACGCCAATGGGAAACTGGCCGATTCGGTTAACAACTATGTTTACCGGGCTACAGGTTCAAGAATTACCCAGTACTACGACAATCCCCTGTACTCGCACAGCTACAATACACAGGTAACTAGTCGTAAAAACATATTGGGTACGGGTATCTTAAAATATGCTATCCTCCCGGGCCTTACAGTGCAGTCGTCCAATACGATCAACTACACCGACAACAATGTGAATGCCTATAAAGATCCGCGTACTTACCGGGGTAGGTATGACGGGTCTGCTTCAAACAGGATTTTGATCAACGGCTCGCTTTCGCTGAATGATACCAAAACAACGTATATACTCAGTTCCAATATCATCAATTACAGCAAGACTTTTGGCGAACACCACCTTACTGCCCTTGCTGGTCAGGAGTACGGTAAAACACATGCCGAGAATGTAAGCGTTTCAGCTTATAATACGCCTTATCCGGGTGAGCGGAACCTGGGCGCATTTTTAACCTATGGCAGCTATATCAACAAATTGCTTGGAACCGTAGCCATACCCGGCTCGACTGCCCCTATTGACAAAGCTTCTTTCTCTTTGTTTTCTGAGCTGAACGACAACTATAAATCCCGCTATTTTGCTTCTGCATCATTACGAAGGGATGCGTCAACCAATTTTGGTGTAAACAACAGGAACGGTACATTTTATTCCCTTAGCGGTGGCTGGCTGATCAGCAATGAACCCTTTATGAAAAACCTAAGGGCGATCAGTAACCTGAAACTGAGGGCATCTTATGGAACATCAGGCCGGGAAGCCGGTGCCGATTACCTGAATTTCTCTACCTATTCTGATGCGGTTTTTTATAATACTACCACCACCTCTGGATCAACGATCAGGCAACTGGGGAATGATAATATTACCTGGGAAACCACTTACGCAACCAATATTGGATTGGATATCGGTTTGTTTAAACGTGTGAGTTTAACGGTAGATGCTTATAATAAAGACAGCAAAAACTTATTGCAAAATGTGGTATTGCCCAGTTATGTTGGCTTTAGCTCACAATACAGGAATGTGGGCGCCATCAGGAATAAGGGTTTGGATATTGGCCTGAATGTAGAGAATGTAAAAGCAAGGGATTTTAGCTGGAATATGAGCTTCAATATCAGCTTTAACAAAAATACCATACTGTCTATCAAAGGAGATTCATTGCTCGACGGCTATACCCAATCATACTACAGATATGTAGGTGAAGATATCAATGCACTGAAAGCGATTAAATACGTAGGTGTAAACCCGGCAAACGGTCGCCCTCAATTTGAAAGGGTATTGGCCGATGGCGGAAAGCAGATTGTTGACAGTATTGCACTGGTAAAACAGGATGGCCTTCGCGGCTATCAAAACGTTGGAAGTGCAACGCCTAAGTTTTTTGGGGGCTGGACAAATAATTTCCGCTACAAGAATTTTGACCTGAGCATTGTGATGAACTATTCTTACGGGAATAAGATCATGAATGCAGCAGTGAGGAGCTTCCTGGATCCGGGGGCATGGCAAAGCGGATTCAACATTCCACAACCTGATGAGAGCATACGGTTCTGGCAGGGCCCGGGAGATACCAATGCCAATTACCCTAACTTTTATGATCCTGCATTTAGTCAGCGTGGAGCGTTAAACCTCAATTCTTCATTGTTATATGTTGATGCCAGCTACCTGAGGATGAGAAATATCAGGCTGGGATATGACATACCCAAATCGCTGCTGAGCAAGTTTAAGATCAGTTCAATCAATGTGTACGCCAGCGCAGATAACGTATTTGTGATTAAATCCAAAGACCTGTTTGCGGCCGACCCTGAAGGGGCAATTATCGGAGGTACTTCGAACAGCTACGGCGGATCAGGAATTGCAAGTGCAATGCCAAGAAGATTTCTTATTGGTCTGACAGCAGGGTTTTAATCATCATAAAGAATTATCAACATGGAAAAATTTACTCAATATATCATCACCTTCTGCGCTGCAATTATGGTTTTAACCAATGCAGGCTGTAAAAAGGAGCTGGATTCGCTATCACCGCATAACGTGAATTTTGAAGACCAGCAATTCTCATCTGCCAATGGTTATACCAAGGCAACGATAGGTAATTATACCAACCTGGGGCTTACCACCTATGAAGCTTCATGGTTTAACATTAGCGAATACCGCGGCAACAACGTACGAGTGATCAATGTGACGAATACAAATAACAATACTGCATTGCAAAATGTGGATGCGTTTACCTATACAAACTCGCAGTTTAAGGACTTCGGCTTGTCACGGTCGTTCTGGTTTGCATCGTACAGCGCATTACTGGGCGTTAATCTGGTGCTGAAAAACGTGTCAGCTACAGAAACAAATCCCATCATACTGCAGGCAAAAGCAGAGAACCTCTTTCTTAGGGCATTTATCAATTTTAACCTGGTAAGGGTATATGGAAGACCATACTATCAGAATCCGGAGACGAACCCGGGTATCCCCCTTGTGATGGAACCATTGGATTTATCATCTACACCTCCCGCAAGAGCTACTGTACAGGCAAGTTATGCGCAAATCCTGGCAGATCTCAACGCTTCCCTCTCTTCTTTTAAGTCTAAAGGGGTAAACAGTTTTGCCAGTAAACCCGCGGCATTTGCGCTCCTTTCACGCGTGTATCTATATATGAGTGGAACCTACGCGCAGCCGAATGCAGAAAATGCGAGGATGTCTGTCCGGTATGCAGATTCTGTAACAGTTGCCGGCGGTTATAGTCTGTTGCAGGGCACGGCCTATGCCAATTACTACAAAAACAGTAACCAGGCAAACACGGAAACCATCTGGGCAGTAAATCACGATGCCAGTACAACGACGCTTCCTATGTTACTCATGCAGCCACAAGGTACTTATGTGAATTTGTACAACACAGGTCAGATTAAACCTCTCCTAACCTGCTTAGCCTTATAGCTACAGCTGATCTGAGGAAAAACTTCTATTTCACAGACCTCTACCCGGGTAATACAATTGACCTGTTGAGCACGGGCAAATACAGTTACAAATATTTCAATGGTGTAAACGCCGTTTACACTTCTAATGCAGCCCTGCATCATTTGAGACTGGCAGAAGTATACCTAAATCGCGCGGAGGCGAAGGCTAAATTGGGTGATACCGGAGGCGCGCTTGCCGACCTTAATATCATTCACCAGCGGGCAGGTCTGCCGGCGCTGACTGGCTTGACTGGACAAACATTGTTCAATGCCATCCTTTTAGAAAGAAGGCTTGAACTGGCTTTTGAGGGTCACAACTCCTACGATGATTACAGAAACGGCCTCCCAATGGTTAGGGATTACAGTTCATTTAATTCACCGGCGTTGACAGTGGCTGCGACCGATCCAAAAGTGGTACTAAGGATACCACAGGATGCGATCAATGAAAACGCGAACCTGGTCCAAAATCAGCAATAACCTCCAAAAAAACACAGCTGCCGGGGCTACCGGCAGCAATTTTTAAATGATAAAACATATATAAAATGATGAAATTAACTTATACGCTGATGTTGCTGCTATTTGTGCAGCTTACTGATGCACAGGGAACTAAAAATCAATTTACTCTAGAAGGAAAACTAACTGGAAAACCAGTGGATTCTGTGATAGTTAGTTACAGAGCCGAAAATGGCAAATACAGCGAATTCTCGCTCCCTGTTGTGAAACAGCAATTCCTGCTGAAAGGAAATATTAAAGAGCCCGTAATGGCGGGTATGTATTTTAAAAATGCCGGGGAAATCATCCCACGTGAAATGGTTGAAGGAAGACGATTAGCCTTTTACCTGGAGCCAGGAACTGGCACTGAAACAAAAAAGATTACGGTTACAGGGGACCCTCAAAAAGTAAATGAAATGAAGATTTCAGGCTCTAAAACCCAGCGTGAATTTGAAGAACTGAACGCAGAAACCGCTGCTGTAAGGAAAGAAATGGAGCCTGTTTTAATAGCCCTTAGGAAGGAAAAAGACCACGAAAAAAATGCCGAAATCAGAGAACAACTTACTCCTTTCAACGAGCGTATTACCAAAATCACTTATCAATTTTTTCTCGATCATCCCAACTCGTATGTAACGGCCGACAGGATGATATACTATGTATCCAGTTTACCGCTTGAATCGTTAAAAAAGGTTTATGCCAACTTTAGTCCTGAAATAAGAAAGACCGATAACGTAATAAAGTTTGCAGCAGAGTTGAAAAAGATTGAGTCAGGAATACCAGGGAGTATGGCGGCAGACTTTACCACTACGGATATCAATGGAAATAAACTGTCGCTATCTTCATTCAAAGGCAAATATGTGTTGCTTGATTTCTGGGCAAGCTGGTGCGTTCCTTGCAGAAAAGGAAATCCACACCTGATTGAATTATACAATAAATACCATGCTAAAGGATTCGAAATTATTGGGGTCTCTGATGACGACCGCAAACCAGAACTTTGGAAAGCTGCTGTAGCTACAGACCATATTGGCATTTGGAACCATGTTTTGCGTGGTCTGGATATGGAGTTGAGAATGAAGAACCTGCCCAATCCTACAGATATAAGCGACGGTTTCGGAATCCATGTACTACCTACTAAAATTCTGATAGACCCTAATGGGAAAATCATAGGCCGCTATGGTGATAGTATTGGAGGCTCTGAAGTGGAAATGGATAAAATGCTGGCATCACTATTTAAAGACTAAATATGAAAAAGTTAAGCTTATTACCACTGTTGTTCTGCTGCATCTTTTTTGGTGTTGCAGAGGGACAGACACAGAAAGCGATAGTTTTCAAAGGCACAGTAGCGCCTTCATACAATGGTTCAGTAATCGTTATTTACAATAAACCGCTGGGTGTTATGGACTCTGCAAGGGTTAAAGATGGGGCCTTTGAAATATCAGTTCCTTACAAACAGCCTTCAAGGTATATGTTCATGAGTAAATATGAGCAGAAAAAGAAGGGCGGATATGCTCCTTATGGGATATTGATTGCAGGTCCTGGAACAGTTACCTTCAATGCGGATATGGAAACACTGGCAAATTCTGCGGTTAGGAATGCGCCTGAAAACGACCTTTACGCGGCATTTTCGAAAGAAAGTAATTTGGCAAGGCAAAAGATGATGGAAAAGCTGGATCTGAAATACGGAGCTTCTGTGATAAAGGCCTTGAATGAGAAAGACCCAAAATACCCGGAAATAGTGAAATATTATAACGAACTGAATTCGGCTAACACCAAAGTTGACGTGGTAAGGCTTGGCAAGTTTATTAAATCATATCCTAATTCGTTTGCCGCAATTTACGCATTGAATACGATGATGCAAAGTTTGTCAGCCGATGAGGCCGAAGGGCTTTTTATACGTCTTGGATCAAAATACAAAAGTGAAACTATTGGACAAGGAATTACAGCCATCATCAACGCTGCCAGAATAACGGCCATTGGCAAAACCGCCCCGGATTTTGAACAAGCAGACACCGCAGGAAACATGTTGAAACTCTCTAGCCTTCGCGGAAAGTATGTATTACTCGATTTCTGGGCAAGCTGGTGCGGCCCATGCAGGGCCGAGAACCCAAATGTGGTAAAAGCTTATCAAAAATATCAGGATAAGGGATTTACAGTATTAGGTGTTTCATTGGATCAGCCGGGTAAAAAAGACGCCTGGCTAAAAGCGATCCATCAGGATCAGCTGAACTGGACGCAGGTTTCAGATCTTAAGTTCTGGGATAATGCTGCTGCCAAATTATATGGAATACACGCGATACCGCAAAACTTTCTACTGGATAAAGAAGGAAAGATCATTGCAACAAATATCAAAGGAGTAGAACTGAACAAGAAACTGTCAGAGATTTTTCCAAATTAAATGGTATACCCCCCACCTCTTGTGCTTGCGCGGGGAGGTGAGGGCTATTTTAGACAATACCTGCCACTGCATTCGATCCTGAAAAATAGAAGTTAACTTTGATGTTTGACTAAGTGCGTAAGTCGTTCGAAATATTAATATACTTGCCTTCTAATTTTCTTCCATGTTCGGAGGTAAAAATATGGGGAAAATTTCTTTTCGCAGAGCGATCCGCCATCCGTTCATTCTGACGTATACATTTTTTAAGGCGTATAAACTCGTTAGTGTTCAAAGTACAGATATACTGGACAACGTCCTTGTACTTTTCAACAAAGGGCTTTAAATTGATGTCCTTGATATTATTACGAAATAGGATGAAAGTGTTTTTAGGAAAACAGTACGGTTTACGATTGGAAGTTCCGATATTACGGTCTTGCTCAAACAAAAAGAAATGCAAACCAAGATCAGGCTTGTTCCAGCATCCGTGAAGAATTTTATCCTCCGGAACTTTTATTTTTGATGTAGTCAATACACGCAATAATAGCGAGTGCTCCTTGGAAATGTCAATTACAATTACAAATTTATCCCGACGCTCTCCTCTTCCTTCGAATTCATAATTAGGTATACGCAGTATATTGCCAGGCGAAAGTATTTGCATCCTCACATTAGGTTTTGCTGCATTAAGTAAGATTGATAAGCAACTTCAAAAGCAGATTTTTTAAACTCATTGTCAAGGAGATCCGTTAACTCAATAGTATAATCAGATCTGTTATTTTTAAGTTCAAATTGCTGTTGCAGATTATTTTTGGATACGACATTATGCCACAAAGACCCCTCTTTATGTAGTATTTCTACAAGTTGCTCTGCATTATAACTACCATAATTTTTGATGACCGCATCAAGGATGTCAATTTCGTAATCAGAAAATTGGGAATCATCAAAAGCCAACGCTGCCTCCAACACAATGCCCTCGGGCAAATGTACAGGTGCAGAAACAACATTTATTTGATCTATGGGAGACTGTTCTACTCCCGCCTTCCTAAGATTATGCGCATATTTTACCTGGTTGAAAATATCTTCTGGAACCGGCCCTAATTTCCATGCTTTGTAGTTTAGCCACGTTACTGGTACGCCGCTATCCTTAATAGCAATTTCGTCGGCTAGATAAAGGAGTTTTATCGCCTTCGTAAGATACAAAGGCCTGAGTTTCTCTGCAAAGTAGACAAATGCATTGAAAGCTTTATCTTGTGCTAGCGTTATTTCCATTTCTATGATGAAGTCTTCCTACCAAATCGATTTCTATGTAATTTCAAAATTCGTGCAAAAATTGTATATCTCCAAATTTAAAATACTTTTTCATAGAAATTAATTTATTAATTTATTCTAAACACATCGCTTACTTAGCTCGAATCCAGAAACACTTTAAGTTGAGACCAAATTATAAAAAAGTCAAAGCCGGGGATCATTTAGTTTATAACTGTCTCGTTATAGTTTCTTTTAGTGACCGCGCACGCTGCCTTTTAAAGGCCGCATATGCCTGGTGATACATCGTTTCGCTGTTACCTTGCGGTTTAAAGCTCTTCAGAACATTCATCGTTTTAATTAAGGTCACCTTATAACCAGGCAATTCCGGAGCTTTTATAGCCAGCATGTCCGCAATTTCCTGTCCAAGCAGGTAGCGCATTAGACCCAGAATGTCATTAGCAGATGCTTTGCTTTTATTCACCATGAGAATGTGGCTGGTTAATGATCGGGTTAACTCCTGTCCATGTGACGAAACCTGGAATTGCCGTTTTTTGATAATTGCATCCAGCTGCATCGCCTGCTTCGAACTTTCAGGAATTAGCTCCTGGTCCAGGCCCGTGAAATACCCAATAACCGCCCAGATGTGCATGAAAGCGGTCTGATCGGCTTGGCTGATATTATAACCGAGCATCCGCAGTCCGCGAATTACAATCAAGGAAAAAGATAAATTAGTGCCCGCCATGTCTTCCTGATTAACGGGTATACCCCACATATCAATCCATTTGCCGGTTTGCATCGTATAATAGCGAACGGCAGCGTGCATCAGGCGCACTTTTAATATCTCTTCATAGGCATTGCCAATGTTACCGAAAGCATTGGGGTCCATAACTTCCCACACAAAAGTTGCTGTATCGTACAGTCTTTTTGAAGTTTGCTTGCGTATAAGTTCTGATAAATATAGAACCATTGCACCATTAGCTGCGGTATAACAATAAGGAAGTGAAAGTAATCCCAACAAACTCATAATGTTCTCTGAATGCCGGGCAAAAAACGTGGCACCAGCTTTAATTAACCGTCGGTCGGCCCATGAAGGCAATTGATTGGCCTTGTCAATAAACTCAAAGCCAGGAAATAGATTTTTTAGTTGATTCAAGTGCCCCGCACCAGACTTTGCGCTCATCCATTGTTGTAGTTGCTGCTTTTTTATCGAATCAGCAAAAACCTGGCGCACGAAATTATCTGCCTGGTGATCTCCCCGCAGCCTCTTGAGATCCAGAAACTCGTCATTATATGGAGTATAATTAGTCATAACTAACTTGCAATTATAGTATTAAACGGTCTCAAAGCAAGATTAGCATTAGAATATCGCTCATCATAAGTCACTTCTATATCCAACCACTCAGGACGTGAAAACGGCTGATCTTCAGCAATCAATTCAATCTCTGCCACAACTAAACCTGCATTATCTGCAAGGAATTCATCTACTTCCCAGACTAAACCACTATCTTCCGGAATACGGTACCTGATCTTTTCAGTACCTTCAGGTTTAAAGTTATCGAGCATTTCTTCAGCATCTGATTTTGGAATCTCATATTCATATTCAAGCTTACTTATCCCGGCCATGGCACCTTTTATGGTCAAAAAACCCTGATCCCCAGCTATCCTTACACGTACAACTCGGTCCTGATGGTTAATTAGGTAACCTTGGCGGTAATGTTTGCCCTCTGGTTTCTGCAGTGCCAGCCAAAGATCCTTTTTAACTAAGAATTTGCGCTCTATTTCTACTCCCATAATTTACCAGCGTTTTAAATTTATGCTTTAGGAACAGTTGTTGCCCGCTCATAAAAGTTTTCAGTAAGTGTTTTTATCTTGTTAATCATGTCGTCTGATTTGCCACCCAACTCTGGAAACTGCTCTGCTGCCAAAACATGATCATGCCAATCACCGATAGCGGTTTGCACCTGATTAAGATATGCTTCATTAACAGTGATACCATCGATGCCTTTTACAAGCGGCAAATTATACAATAATACCTTTACCCTCTTCCTGCAGTCGTGCGTTTGTTCAACCTCAGTGCTGGAACTCAAACATCCACCAATAGCAGAAAGTTCCGTTTCATAAAACTGACCTACATTCTTATCTTTAATCTTTGGGATCCGCTTAAGAAGTTTTCCTTCGGCACGTCGTAACATCCTAAAATGATGAGGCCTTTTATTACGGAGTTTCCGGCTGCTCTTTTTCATTTCGCGCTTTTCATCCGAAAGATAATCTTTGTCGGGCTGTTGCACAGTTTCCGCCAGTTTCATATGAAGGTAACTATCCCTCACCTGTCCGCTGAGCTGATAGGTTTCTTTCAGCGGTTTCAACTCATTCCGAACATTGACCAGCGACGTTGTTTGCTCAATGAGTGATGCCACTGCACGTAATTTTTTAACGCCAACCCTAAACTGGTGCAGTTTATTCTGATCGCCTTTTTTCATAAATCCGCGCAGGGATTGCTCTGCTGATTTGCCTTCCTTCCTGACCTTGCCTTTTACCTTCTTTTTTCGCATAACTCTATTTTAACAGCTATGCAGCACAAAGGTTTCCAAATTTACTAACCTCTTGCAGGCTAGGTTCCAATTAACTGCCCAGCGCTTTTAATTTTGAACCCTGCCTCAACTTACTCCTTGTTTATTCCCTTAAATACGCTGACAAACAGCCTACAGCACTGGCTGATAAACATATCTTCCGGGAATATATGATAGACCAGTATCATCACCATCTTTACTAATGTAACAATAATGTTATACTATAATTTTTAGTAATAGTCTTATATTTGATTTACGAGGTGTTTATACGAGACACTGCCATCCATCAAAGGAAATTTAAGAATATGTATTCAGCTAATCAGATTGCATCCGCATTTGTAGATAAGTCGATAAAAGAAAAATCTTATCTAACCCATATGAAACTTCAAAAGCTAATTTACATCGCTAATGGAATTCATTTGGCTCGAAATGGACAGCCACTCATCATTGAACCAATCGAAACCTGGGATTACGGGCCTGTTGTACAATCAGTATATCAAAACTACAAAATATTTGGCAGCAGCCAAATTTCTGTTAACGCATTTGAAGGCCTGCTTCCAGAAATAAAACTAGATGATACTGCAAAAAAGTCTATAGACGATGCATGGACGGTTGGTAAAGGGGTTGATGGCATTCAACTTTCCAATTGGACGCATAAAGAAGGCTCGCCATGGACTATAGCCAAGGAGAAAAGTCTTCCCGTTATACCTAATGACGAAATGAAATCTTATTTTGAAACGTTCATAGGCTCAAATTAATGCCAGATAATCTCACTGCTAATTTAAGAAATAGTGTAGCCAATACGTCTGCCACTGCAGACATAGAAACTCAAGGAAGTGAGAATAGCACCTATAAAGATAAATATGATGCTATTACATTGCTAAATTTCACGCAGAATGTAGAGGCACGCAAAAGATATTCACATCGGATATTTATCATTACTACGGGATGGCTTGTTTCTGTAGTTTTCATTCTTGTTGCTGTAGGCCTGGAATGGTTAAAGCTACCTGAGTCTGTGCTTATAGCCCTGCTTGGTACCACAACAATTAATGTCCTTGGATTTTTTGTTATTGTAATACAATATCTGTTTAACAAAGATAAGTCAACATAATTTCGCTACGATTTCTTACTTCTCCCCTTCTGCGTTGCAGGTGGATGGCTGTATTTATCAGTTATCATTTTGGCTACGATATACTCCGATTTCGCTACATGTGATTTGCTGCATTAGCGCAACTTTGTTAGTAATTAAAACACCTAAAAAAATGACAAAGACAATTTTTATCACCGGGGCTTCGACAGGGATAGGTAGGGCCACAGCAATTTTTTTCGCAGAAAAAGGCTGGAACGTAATAGCTACCATGCGTAAGCCTGAAAATGAAAAGGAACTGAGCCTCTTAAATAACGTAACGCTGTTGCCGCTTGACGTAACAAATAAGGAGCAAATTAAAGAAACTACACAAAAAGCATTGTCATTGGGCGATATCGATGTGGTGTTCAACAATGCGGGATACGCTTTGTTGGGCGTTCTGGAAGCGATATCCGACGAGGAAATAGTTGCACAAATGGAAACAAACTTCTTTGGCGTTGTCCGTGTTACCCAGGCTTTTATTCCATATTTCCGGGAGAAGGGAGCGGGAATATTCATTACGACAGGGTCTTCTGCAGGCTTAATGGGTTTCCCTGTAAGTTCTATGTATGATGCAAGTAAATGGGCGATTGAAGGCTGGAGTGAAAGCTTGTCGTACGAATTGAGTGAATTTGGCATTGTGATAAAAACAATAGAACCAGGTCTGGTTAAAACCCAAATTGGGGAGAAATCTGATTTTGTGTCCCATCCTGCATATGAAAGTATATCGTCTAAATTTATGGCGCTTATTGAATACAGTGAAAATGTGACTACCGCAGAAGAGATAGCTGAAGTGGTTTATGGTGCTGCAACAGATGGAAAAGATACCTTGCGTTATGTTTGCGGCGAAGACGCAAAAAGTCTGTATGCACAGCGTTTGGCCAATGGCGACGAAGCTTTCCGTACGGGCATTAAACAAATGCTTGGTCAGTAGATGACGAAAAATTACATTGCCGGTAAATATCTTTCACCATATTTACCGGCAGTAATTGAATCTTATATTTATGGAACATAGAAATAAAATAAGGGTTTTTCATTCTATCACTGAGATGCAGCGCACTTTCGGATTACCAGAGCCGCTTCACCCTTTAATCAGCATGATAGATTATAGCAAAACACAGATTACCTATGAGATGTTGGCAAATCCTTTTGTAATGGATTTTTACAACATTACATACAATGAATCGGCGGGTTGCAGAATGAAATATGGTCAAACGGTTTATGATTTTAGGGAGGGTGGAATGTTTTTTACCTCACCCGGCCAGCCTTTAACAAGCGTAGAATCGGCTGTTGCAACGAGGGGATTTTCCTTATTGATCCACCCGGATTTCCTGCGAAACTACACTCTTGATGCAAAAATTAAATCCTACGGCTTTTTTGATTATTCGGTAAATGAATCCCTTCACCTGTCTGGTAAAGAACGGGCAATCATTAGCGCCATAGGTAAAAATATTAGCGACGAACTGGAAACTGCGATAGACGACATCACACAGGATGTACTTATTTCACAGATAGAATTGATGCTCAATTACAGTCAGCGCTTTTACCGTAGACAGTTTATTGTCCGCAAGCCACTGAATAACGCAATGCTGGAGAAACTTGATAAGATAATTGATACCTATTTCAATGATAAAACGGCATTAAAACTCGGTTTACCATCTGTCCAGTTTCTTGCGGAACAATTAAACATTTCGCCAAAATATTTAGGAGATATGCTCCGCACTTTAACCGGGCATAACACCCAACAACACATACATTTAAAGCTTATTGAAAAGGCCAAAGAGATATTAACGATCAGCGATCTCACTGTAGGTGAAATTGCATTTGAATTGGGTTTCGAACATCCACAATCTTTCAGCAAACTGTTTAAACTGAAAACCCATCTTTCGCCTTTAGAATTTAGGGCAAGCTTTAAATAGAGTCTAGCTAGCTACGTTAATTTGAAACAGGTTAAAAATGTTGGTCAGTGAGTTCTTTGTTTACCATTGCACCAGCAAAATTGCCGCTGTAGACAGCATTTGCAACGGCACGCATCATCCCAGAATTATCACCACACGCATAGATCCCTTTTACCGTTGTACTTTGAAAATTGTCAATAAAAATATACCCTTGTTCAGTTAGTGCACAACCCAGAGCGTGTGGAATGTCTGAATGTTGGGTAAATGGAACCGCAGCATACAATGCGGTATAATCTAACCTGCTTCCATCATCCAAAACCAGATGGTTCAATTGCCCGTTTTCGTGTTCTATTTCAGAAATAGTCGTTTCTACAATTTTGATATTATGCTTGGTAAATTTTGCGAGATCTTCGGTGCTAAAATCTGCCTTTCCCATGGTGAAGACTGTAATATCATTAGTCAGGTTATTTACCAATGAAGCAAGATGCACCGCTCTGGGACCGTTTGCCAATATCCCTGTTTTCTGATTCTTAAGCTCAAATCCGTGACAATAAGGACAATGAACAACAGAAATTCCCCAGCACTCTGCAAAGCCGCGTATGTTGGGCATAATGTCATGAATTCCTGTTGCGAAAATCAGCTTCCTTGTTTGGAAAGCCTCGCCTTCTTGCATAGTAATCAGGAAACCTGCTTCATTTTTCTCACCGCCGACTGCCAGCCCATGAAGAAACTGAACGGTACTATATTTTAATACTTCTGCCTTCGCTTTCGCTGCAATGGCTCCCGGCTTTTCGCCGTCCTGAGTTATAAAATTATGGGAATGAGGAGTTTGCCGATTACACGGCAGTCCGCTATCAATGATTAAAACACTACGCAACGAACGTCCCAACGCCATTGCTGCCGACAGGCCGGCATAACTGCCACCTATAATGACTACTTCAAAGTTGTTTTCTTTTGCCATGGTAAATTATATGTAAATGCTATCAATTGTGCACATGAGGCTGAGGAAAGGCCAATGCATGACAAAGATAGAATATCATATTACAAATGCAACACAATAGCAACAACATTACATCCCAGTAACAAGTTGCCAGGGTAACATATTTTACGCTTTCACGGCTTTAAAGGTAGGGGCCATGCCGAACTTTTTCTTAAAGGAATGCGAAAAGTGAGATAAGCTTTCAAAACCCAGGTCGAGGTAAATAGCTGAGGGCTTTTGCAGCTTAATTTCAATCAGGTATTTTGCCGTGTTCAGCCGCTGTTCAAGCATCCAGTGACGCGGCGGTGAACCAAAGGTTTTTTGGAAATCGCGTTTAAAACCCGCCAGACTACGACCAGTTAGCTGGGCAAATTTTTCGACAGGGACGTTGAAATGAAAGTTACTGAGCATAAACTTTTCCAGATCTATTTTATGAGGTTCCGAAAAGTCAAACAAGAAATTGCGAAGCTCAGGAAGGGCAAGCAACAGTAGCTTTACTCCTTCTTTCACTTTCAGGATGCCCATTGCGTCTGTCATGGAGGCTCCTGAGCTCCGTGCGTACGGAACAATAGATTGAAAATACCCTTGCAGGAATTCATTTGTTGGAATTAAGATGTTTGGCGGACCGATATATTTCCGGTCCGCTTCCAACTTCTCCTCCAATACGATTTTGCGCAGCAGATCGTCCTGCAGGGAGATTACAATTGTTTCGTAGTTCGCACCGGGCAGCGGTGTTTTGGTGAGCGTACCGAGTTGGTTTTTTCCTATCAGCAGCATTTCTCCACCGGTCATCGCAATTTTCTGTACAGAAGTCTCTAAAACGAATTGTCCGGAAACCTGAAGTATCAAGGTATGATGGTTCCATAAACACACTTTTTCTTTCCGCTCAGCAGAGAGATAAGAATAGAAAATAACGCCTGGGAGGATTTCTGCTGGACTGGTCATTTA
>Ga0247815_10001409_pt1 | contig 18439 bp, 22 predicted proteins | sample UWRJL194509B1_FD_181014 | JGI IMG/M metagenome (GOLD analysis project Ga0247815, IMG submission 181014) | Plant litter microbial communities from Arlington Agricultural Research Station in Wisconsin, United States - UWRJ-L194-509B-1 | ecosystem: Environmental > Terrestrial > Plant litter >...
CATCCACGTCGGCACCGCCGTCACCGTGCTGAGTTCCGACGACCCCATCCGGGTGTTCCAGCGGTTCGCGACCCTGGACGGCATCTCCAGTGGTCGAGCCGAAGTCATCCTCGGCCGCGGGTCGTTCACCGAGTCGTTCCCGCTGTTCGGGCTCGACCTGGCACAGTACGAGCAGTTGTTCGAGGAGAAGCTCGAGCTGTTCGCCGCCGTGCGGCAGCAGAACCCGGTCACCTGGTCGGGCAGCGTGCGCCCGCCTCTCGTCGACAAGTCGGTGTACCCGCCGCTCGAGCACGGGCTGCTGCCCACCTGGATCGGCGTCGGAGGAAGCCCCGAGTCGGTCGTGCGCACCGCCAAGTACGGGTTCAACCTGATGCTCGCCATCATCGGTGGAGAGCCGGAGCGATTCGCTCCCTATGTCGATCTGTTCCAGCGCGCGATCGCGCAGTTCGAGATGCCGATGCCCAAGATCGGCGTGCACTCCCCGGGCCACATCGCCGAGACCGACGAGCAGGCGCGCGAGGAACTCTGGCCGCACCACTCCGAGATGACCAACCGCATCGGCAAGGAGCGCGGCTGGGGCCCGATGAGTCGCGAGAGCTTCGAGCACGAGGCGGACACCGGATCGATCTATGTCGGCTCGCCCGAGACCGTCGCGCAGAAGATCGCGAAGACGGCCAGGGCGCTGCAGCTCGATCGTTTCGACCTCAAGTACAGCAACGGCACGCTCGCGCACGAGAAGCTCATGACCAGCATCGAGCTGTATGGCACCCAGGTCGCGCCCCGCGTGCGCGAACTGCTCGCCGACTAACTGTGTGATCGCTGGGCGGGGAATGGGAAACCAGGCACTCGCGTTGTAACTGACTGAGCGGGTTTCGCGCCCACTCCCCCAAATCTCGCGTCGGGCATGAGCGGCGCAGCGGAAGGAATCACATGAGCAGAGTCATCGAGGAGATCGAGAACGGCCGCGGCGAGACGCTGCGCTACCGTCGCCACACCAACGGACGCGGCATGATCGCGGTCGGCGCCTCCGTCGACCCCACCGCCTTCGTCGACGCCAACACGTACATCGAGTCGAACGTCCAGGTCGGCAAGCGCGCCCACATCGGCGCCGGATGCTGGATCGAGCACGGCGCGATCGTCGGGCCGGCCGCAGTGCTCGGCAGCAACGTGCACCTGGCAGAGGGCGCGATCGTCGGCGTCGGAGCCCAGGTCGGCAGCTACAGCAAGATCGGCATCGACGCCCGCATCGGCGACGGTGCCAAGGTCAACGGCGACAGCCAGATCGCGTCTCACGCGGTCGTGCCGCCCCGCCCCGGGCTCGCCCGCGCGGCGTAGCCACAACGCAAAGAACCCCGTCATCCTCGGATGGCGGGGTTCTGTGCGTCTGCGAGGTCTACAGGCCGCTGTAGGCGTGCAGACCCTTGAAGAACAGGTTCACGATGGTGAAGTTGAACATCACCGCGGCGAAACCGATGATCGCGAGCCACGACGACCGCGAGCCGCGCCAACCGCGGGTCGCCCTCGCATGGATGTATCCGGCGAAGATGGTCCAGATGATGAAGGTCCAGACCTCCTTGGTGTCCCAGCCCCAGTAGCGACCCCAGGCGTGCTCGGCCCAGATCGCCCCGGCCATGAGGGTGAAGGTCCAGAACACGAAGCCGACCACGATCACGCGGTAAGCCAGGTTCTCCAGCTTCACGGCATCCGGGAACGTGGCGAGGAACTTCAGGCCGCCGATCTTGTTCGACTCGCGCCGGGACTGGATGAGCTGAGCGATGGAGAGGCCGGCGCCGATGGCGAAGAATGCGGTACCGAGCGTTGCCACGAACACGTGGATGATCAGCCAGTACGACTGCAGGGCCGGCGGAAGCGGCACGACGTTGACGTAGAACCCGACGGTGCCGAAGCCGAGCACGATCAGCGCGAACCCGGTGATGTACGCCCCGAGGAACTTCAGGTTCTGCCAGAACTGCACCAGGATGAAGACGCCCACGATGATGGCGGATGCGGTGAGCGAGAACTCGAACATGTTGGCCCAGGGAACGCGGTGCGCCGCGATGCCGCGCAGCACCGTTCCACCGACATGCAGCAGCCACGCAAGCACCGTAAGTGCGAAGGCCACACGCTCGAATCCGCTGGACTTCCGCGTGGGCACCGCGGGAGGAGTGGCGACGCGCTCGAGCAGCGTCGTGCTCGTCGCGCTCTGCAGCTGACCCACCACTCGAGCGGCGGGAGCCGTGACGGCGGCAGCCGCCGGAGATTCCGACGAGCGTCTGGCCAGGTCGAGCGTGAACGCGATGAACGCGAACAGGTAGACCCCCATCGCCGAATAGACGAGAACGAGGGAGTACGACGCCAAGAGTGCGGTTGTCACGAGGTCAGCCTAAGCCCGAGTTGCTGGGAATGCCGTGCCGCGATATCGGCGACGGCGGCGTCGAGCCCGGGGTCCTCCCCGCGGGCCAGACCGGCATACTCCAGACGGATGCTGCCGTCCTCATGCTCGACCGCCTTCACCCAGACCCGGCGACGCGGCACGAACAGCCCGGTCAGCAGCCCGAGCAGCACGGCGATCGCGAAGAACAGCACCCAGCCCTGGGTGGGATCGCGATGGATGTCGAGCGAGGCGAAGCGCGGCACGCTCTGCAGTTCGTTGGTGGCACCCTTCGGCGACACGTCATCGAAGGTGATGCTGCCGAGACCGCCGGGGATCTGAACGGACTGCCCGGGGTTCAGGTGGATCGACTTGGTGTCGACATCCGGACCCGCGATCTCGGTGAGCTTCGTCGTATCGAGCGAGTAGACCGACTTCGGTTCGCCCTTGTCGATGCCGAGGTTGCCCGTGTAGAGCACGAGTGCGAGCTCCGGCTTCAGCAGGTCGGGGTTGGTTGAGGAGGTGATTCCCGCCTCGTTCTGCGCCGCGGTCGGGTAGAACAGGCCCCGGATACCGAGCTGCTTCTTCAGACCGTCCGGGATCTTGAGCACGCCGAGCGAGGTCAGGTTCGCGTCTTGCGGCAGGAACGGTGTGGCTCCGGAGAAGACGACCTTGCCGGCCGGGTCACGCACAGTGATCTTGGGCGCGTAGCCGTTGCCGAGCAGGTAGACCTGGTTGCCGCCGATCGCCAGCGGATCGTTGACCTTGATGGTCTCCTTCGTGCCCTTGGCATCGGTGCCCTGATACGTCGTCACCTTCGCGGTGTAGTCGATCGGTTGTCCGAAGGCATTGAGGTTCTCGGTCTCATACTTCGCCGTGAAGCTGTCGAGCTTGATGCGGTACGGGTCGAGAGCCGAGTCGGTGAAGAACCTGCCGGGCGTGAACGAGTCGAAGGCGAGGCGCACGTTGGCGAACACCTGGCCGGAGACCAGCACCTTCTGCCCGGTGTAGCCGAATCCGCTGCCGATGCCGACGGCGACGAGGATGCCGATCAGTGCGGTGTGGAAGACCAGGTTGCCGGTCTCGCGCAGGTAACCGCGCTCCGCCGAGACGGACAGGGCCGACCCCGATCGGGAGGCCGAGTCGAACAGCTGCGTGCGGTATCCACTGCGGCGGAGGAGCCCACGGGCGGAGTCGACCGCCGTCGCCGCCGTGATGGGGCGGCCCGCAGCATCCGTCTGCCCGGGAGCCACCTCGAAGGCCGCGAAGCTGCCGAGCCGATCGAGGTGCGCCGGGGTCTTCGGCGGGCGGGAGCGCAGCGCTCGCGCGTGGTGGATGGTGCGCGGGATGACGCAGCCGATGAGCGAGATGAACAGCAGCAGGTAGATGGCCGAGAACCACACCGAGGTGTAGACGTCGAACAGCTGGAACTTGTCGAGGATCGGCGCCAGGTCGGGGTTCTGCTGGAAGTACTGCGTGACGCCGTTGGGGTCGGAGCTGCGCTGCGAGAACAGCGAACCGGGCACCGCAGCCACCGCGAGCAGCAGCAGCAGGAACAGCGCAGTACGCATGCTCGTGAGCTGGCGCCAGAAGAAACGTAGGTATCCGACGATGCCGAGCTTGGGCTGCGTGATTCCGCTGCCTTTCGGGGCCGGAGCGGCGGAATCGTAGTGATCAGATGGGCGACTCAATGCCTCCGATCACCGCCCCGAAGCCGGAGATCAGCACGCGCCAGAGGCCGGTGACCATCAGTAGTCCGATGACGATGAGCAGCGCTCCCCCGATGATGTTGATGACGCGGATGTGGCGCTTGACCCAGGCCACCGACCCGGTGACCCAACCGAGGCCGAGAGCGACGAGCAGAAACGGGATGCCGAGGCCGAGACAGTAGACGGCTCCGAGGAGCACACCCCGCCAGGGGTCCGCGCTGCCCAGGCTCAGCGCCGACACGGCGGCCAGCGTCGGGCCGATGCACGGGGTCCAGCCGAGGCCGAAGACGATGCCGAGCAGTGGGGCCCCGCCGAGGCCGGTGGCGACACGCCACTCGGCCTTGAACGAGCGCTGCAGGAAGCTGAACTGTCCGATGAAGATCAGCCCCATCACGATCAGCACCACGCCGACGATGCGGGTGATCAGGTCGATCCAAGGGATGAGGAGCACGCCGAGCGCGGCAAACGCGAGGTTGACGCCGACGAACACGACGCTGAACCCGAGCACGAAGAGGAAGACGCCGAGCAGCAGACGCCCGCGGCCCTTCTTCTCTTTCACTGCCGCGAACCCGCCGATGTAGGCGAGGTAGCCCGGCACGAGCGGGAGTACGCAGGGTGAGACGAAGGCGAGCAGGCCCGCGAGGAGCGCGATGGGCAGGGCGAGAGCGAGGTTGCCGCCGAAGACGAGCTGACCGATGGGGGTCACGTGCCCTCGGCCTGGGTATCGGCGATGAGCGTGTTGAGGATGGACTGCGACTGCAGCTGCCCGGAGATCCGCGCGGCGATGCGACCCTGCTTGTCGAGCACGAAGGTGGTGGGCACGGCGCTGGCCGACACGCTGCCGGCGAAGGCGATCGCCGCGGTGCCCTTGTCGACGTCCATGACCGAGGGGTAGGTGATGCCGTACCGCTTCTCGAACGCCATCGCGGTGTCGGGCTGGTCGGCGACGTTGACCCCGATGAAGGAGACGCCCTCGCCCTGGTACTTCTCGTACAGGCCCTGAAGGATGGGAGCCTCGACGCGGCAGGGCACGCAGGTGGCGTACCAGAAGTTCACGACCACGACCTTGCCGCGGTAGTCCTTCAGCGCGAAAGGGGTGCCGTCTTCGGTGGTGGAGCTGAAATCGCGGGCCTTAGTGCGGTCGGCCGGCTTGATCAGCACCGGGGCGCCGGTCTCATCCGTGTACCCGGTTCCGCTGTTGCTGGAGTAGGTGGAGGCGAGCTTGTCGCCACTGCTGCAGCCGGTCAGGGCGACGGCCGCCACGAGAACGATGCCGGCGAGCGCAAGCTTTCTCACACTGCCCCCGTATCGATTGATCCCGCGAGCAGATCGGCGGCCGGCTCCTGGTAGCCGACCTCGACGAAGGAGTCGCCGCGGCGCTCGAGGGTGGTGATGCTCGACAGCGTGCAGCGCCGTTTGCGCGGGTCGTGGAACGGACGCTGCCCGGCCACGGCGCGCTGCACCATCACGATCGGCATCTGATGGCTGACCATGACGACCTCGCCGGTTTCGGCTGCGGCCCAGGCGTCGTCGATGGCCGCGAACATCCGGCTCATGACATCGGCATAGGGCTCGCCCCAGCTCGGCTTGAACGGGTTGGCCACCCAGGGCCAGATCTTCGGGTGCAGCAACACCTTCGGGCCGAATTCGTAGGTGCCGCCCTCGAACTTGTTGGTCGGCTCGATCAGGCGGTCATCCGTCTGGATGGGCAGATCGAACGCCTCCGACCAGGGCTGGGCTGATTCCTGGGCGCGCAGCAGCGGGCTCGCATACAGGGCGGTGATCGGATGCCCGATCAGCTCGCTCGCGGCGGAGGCGGCCATCTTCTTGCCGAGCTCCGACAGGTGGAACCCCTCCAGCCGTCCGTAGAGCACACCGTCGGGGTTGAAAACCTCACCGTGGCGCACGAGATGGATCTGGGATGCAGGCACCGGGTAAGTCTACGTTTGGCTTCGCTGCCAAAAGCCCGAGAATCCCGCGCAGCCCCCGGCCGACTAAACTCGGGGACCGTGAGCGAACGCACCCTGATCAAGAACCTTGCCGCCTCTGCAGACGGCCCCATCTCCGTATCCGGTTGGGTGGAGACGGTCCGTGATCAGAAGAAGGTGCAGTTCGTCGTTCTGCGCGACGAGAGCGGCGCCACCCAGCTGGTGCACCCGCGGGCCTTCGCCGAAGACGGCACGCCCGAGCCGGATGCCCTGGCCGACATCATCTCCGGCCTCACCGTGGGCAGCTTCCTCACCGCGAAGGGCGAGCTCAAGCACGACGAGCGCGTCAAGCTCGGCGGGGTGGAGATCAAGCTCGACGAGCTCGATGTGGCCAGCGTCGCCGCGGACATCCCGATCGCCGCCGACTCCGGCATCGACAAGCGCATGGACTGGCGCTTCCTCGACCTGCGCCGCCCGGAGCAGAACCTCATCGCCCGTGTGCAGTCGACGTTCGAGCACGCCCTGCGCACCTATTGGATCGACAACGACTTCGTCGAGATCCACACCCCGAAGCTCATGGCCAGCGCGAGCGAGTCGAAGGCCGAGCTGTTCGAGGTCGACTACTTCGAGGGCAAGGCGTACCTGTCGCAGAGCCCGCAGTTCTTCAAGCAGATGGCTCAGCCCGCCGGCTTCGGCAAGATCTTCGAGATCGGCCCGGCCTTCCGCGCCGACCCGAGCTTCACCAGCCGCCACGCCACCGAGTTCACCAGCGTCGACGCGGAGTTCAGCTGGATCGACAGCCATGAAGACGTCATGACGCTGCACGAGAACCTGATCGTGGCCGGCTTCACCGCCATCAAGGAGAAGCACGGCGAGGAGATCAAGGCCCTCTTCGATGTCGACGTGACCGTGCCCTCCACACCGTTCCCGCGCATCCCGTTGGCCGAGGCGAAGCGCATCGTCGCCGAGCGCGGGTACGAGGTGCCGCGCGCCGACGACGACATGGACCCGGAGGGCGAGCGCCAGATCGCCGCGTACGCGCTCGAGACCTATGGTCACGAGTTCGTCTTCCTGACCGACTATGCCTCGAGCATCCGGCCGTTCTATCACATGCGTCACGACGACGACCCGTCGCTGACCAAGAGCTATGACCTCATCTTCAACGGTGTCGAGATCTCGACCGGCGCCCAGCGTGAGCACCGCATCGACGTGCTCACCGCTCAGGCGAAAGACAAGGGCCTCGACCCCGAAGAGCTCGACTTCTACCTCGACTTCTTCCGCTACGGCGTGCCGCCGCACGGTGGATTCGGCATGGGTCTCAGCCGCGTCATCATGCTGTTGCTGCACCAGGCCAACCTCCGCGAGGTCACCTACCTGTTCCGCGGCCCGACCCGCCTTCTCCCGTAACTCTCGTTTTCTCATAAGGAGCCCACATGCCCACCGAAAGCGAAGCACGGCAAGCGGCGGTTGCCGCGGGCCGCAAACTGCAGGCGATCCTCGACCAGCACATCGAACTGCTCGAGAGCAGCCACGACGAGGATGACGCAGCCGTCGAGGTCGACCGCGAGCTCTGGGAGCGCGTCGCCGAGTACGGCGACCTGCTCGACGACCTGTACGGCGAGGAAGAGGATGACGACGAGCCCGAGGAATCGGACGAGCTCACCTTCACCGTCCGCACCCGCTACGACTACACGGTCGTCGACGAGAAGGCGTTCCTCTCAGCCGGCACCGGCGTCGGCGCCGCAGTCGTCGCCCTGCTCGAGCGTGCCGGCGGCAAGCCGCTGAGCGCCCTCGAGGTCGATTCGCTCGAGACCGGCAGCGGACTGCTCACCGTGCACCTCAACGGCGAACCGCTCGAGGCATCCGACTTCGCCGACGCCGACGAGCCGACCGACCTGCTGCTCATCGACCCGAGCGAGCAGCTGCAGCACGTGCTCGACGAGCCGGTCTACGGCTCGCGCGCCGAGGCCGAGGCAGCCGCGAAGGATCGCCGCTAGCTCACACCTGCAGAGCCGCTACCTGCGCTGCAGGGTGTCGCAACCTCCACCAATCGACTTGCGGCAAATGCACGGTTCGGCGACCAAACACCGTGCATTTGGCGCAAGTCGATGCCAGCGCCGGGCTGACTGCCCCCGTTGTGCAGGCACGCCTGAAAAACGGGGTGGCGCAGACATCCGTGAGTCCGCATTTGCGGCGGGACGGATGCTTGCCGCGCAGGTATCCCGCGAACCCCGGCAATATGCGGATCGGTGAACGACGGCACCCGCAATTCGGCAGGGTTCGCAACCTCCAACAATCGACTTGCGCCAAATGCACGGTTCGACGACCAAACACCGTGCATTTGGCTCAAGTCGATGCGATCACCAGACCCACTGCCCCCGTTGTGCAGGCACGCGTGAAAAACGGAGTGGTGCAGACGTCGCACGTCGATGCGAGGGGAAGCCAGCGCGGGATGACCCAGCGCGACGCCCCTGCCTCGCGTGTGACGCGGGCGGGTTTCGATACGCGTCCTCGCGCGGGCGCTCGGGCGCTACTCAACCAGCGGGGTTCCTCGCGCGGGCGCTCGGGCGCTACTCAACCAGCGGGCTACAGCGCGAAGTCGACGTTCGAGCGCTGGGCGACGAGGCCGCGGATGAAGCCCGCCACCTTCTGGTGCTCCGGGTGGTCGATGTAGGTGCGCAGCGCGGCCTCATCGGCGTAGTCGGCGATGAGCACGACATCCCAGTTGCCTTCGACGTCGACGCTGTTGGACGCGACGGTGAGCGACTGGATCTCGGGGATCACCGGCGGCAGGGTCTGCAGCGCCGCAGCGATCTGCGCGGACTGCTCGGCCTTCGTCGCGGTGTCTTCCGCAGCGAGCTTCCATGAGACGACGTGCCTGATCATCGCGGTACCTCCAGTAGAGCCGTACGAAGGCGCACCGGGTCGACGCGCCAGATGTTGTGGACACGCCCGTCGATCAGCACGACCGGGATCTCCTCCTCGTACGTGGCGAGGAGCGCCGGGTCGTCGAGGATCGACACTTCTTCGACCGCGATAGGGGCGACGGATGTCTCGGACTCGAGGTCTGCGACCACCGACGCCACGACATCCCTCGCCGCATCGCACAGGTGACACCCCGGTTTTGTAACGAGGGTGATCACCATGCGAGAGGGGTCTACTTCTTGTTGCGACGCTGGTGACGCGTCTTGCGCAGCAGCTTGCGGTGCTTCTTCTTCGCCATACGCTTGCGGCGCTTCTTGATGACTGAGCCCATGATTACCTCAACTGTTCGTGAAACGGACGACCGGGTCCGTTCAGAACCGCGGAAAATTGCAACTGGGCTATCTTACCCGCGTTTCGCTGCGCGTCTTCTCCGCCCTAGGCGGTATCGGAGACGTGCGAGTCGATCGCGGCTTCGACAGCCGACTCCGGAACCCGGAACGAGCGGCCGAAACGGATGGCCGGCAGGTCGCCGGCGTGCACCATGCGGTAGACGGTCATCTTCGAAACGCGCATCATGTCCGCCACCTCGGCGACGGTGAGAAAACGCACTTCGGCAAGATCACGTGCCACGCGATGCCTCCAGAGTCGGGTCACTGCTCCGTAAATGTTACGGGAGTGCTAATCGGTAACCCTAGAGGTTGCTGTTACTGGTGAGCAATAGTGCTCGAGGGCTACTTGTCGGAGTTCTTCGTGAGCCGGAGCTTGAGCGGGTCGACGACGCGGCGCTCCACCTCGTGCGAGGCGCCCTGGATGCGGTGCGTGGCTGCTGCGGCGGCACGCCCGATCGCGGTACCCGCCTCGGACGGATGCTGCAGCGTCTCGGCGGCGCGACGGATCGGCTCCGGCAACGGCATGCCCGACCAGGCGGCGAAAACCGTAGACCCGGAAGCATCCTTGTCGGTGTCGAAGTCGGCGCTCAAGAACGGGATGAGCCAGTCCTCGAGATCTTCGAGCGGGCTCGTGTCGATGCAGTAGTAGCGGTGCTGTCCCTCTTCGCGCACGGTGACCAGGCCGTGATCACGCAGCACTTTGAGGTGCTTCGAGACGGTCGGCTGGCTCAGTCCGAGCTTCTCGACGATCTCGCCGACGCTGATCTCGCCACGCTCGGAATCCGGTGAGACGTAGCGGGTGAGGAGGACCTGCAGCAGGTCGCGCCTGGTCGCGTCGGCAACCACGTCGAAGATGTCAGCCATGCAGACAGGCTAGTGGCGGCAACGCTCGCGGTAGCATCGCACTCACCGCAACCGGCGAGAGAGCGTCACCCGCTCGGCCAGTCGAATCACCCAGGGGGAACGGATGCTTTCCAGCACGCGCCGCTCGCCGGCGACGGCCCTCCGCGGCACCTTCGACCATTTCGCCTCCTCCAGCCCGTCACGGTTCGCAATCGCGATCTTCGCGCTGCTGGTGCTCATCTTCACGGCACTGTTCGCGCTGCCCATCTCGAGCGCCGACGGGAAGATCACCCCGATCGTCGACTCCCTCTTCAGCGCGGTCTCGGTGATCTGCGTCACCGGCCTGTCGACCGTCAATATGGCGACCCACTGGTCGGGGTTCGGCCACGTGCTCATCCTGGTCGGCGTCGAGATCGGCGGCATCGGCGTGCTCACCGTCGCATCGATCCTCGGACTGGTCATCTCGCGCCGCCTGGGACTACGCTCCCGCCTGCTCGCGGCGAGCGACAGCAACCCGCTGCGCACCAAGCGCGGCCCGGTCGCCGAAGGCCAGGCGGTGGGGCTGGGCGAGATCGGCGGGCTGCTCGCGACGGTCGCGATCAGCACCCTGGTCATCGAGCTGGTGGTCGCCATCCTGCTGCTGCCCCGGCTGCTCATCCAGGGGGTGCCGATCGCCGACGCGATCTGGCAGTCGTTCTACTACTCGACCATGGCCTTCACGAACACCGGTTTCGTGCCGACCGCCAGCGGGCTCACGCCGTACATGCACGACCTGTGGTTTCTCGGGCTGCTCATGGTCGGCGTCATCCTGGGCAGTATCGGCTTTCCGGTGATCTACACGATCATCCGCAACCCGCGCAGGCCGAGACGGTGGTCGCTGCACGTGAAGCTCACCCTGGTCACCTCGGCCATCCTGTTGGTCGCCGGGGCGCTGGCATTCTTCGTGCTCGAGTTCCGCAATCCCGAATCGCTCGGTGGACTGGACGCCGGGCAGCGCACCCTGCAGTCGTTCTTCTATTCGACGATGACCAGGTCGGGCGGCTTCTCCACGATCGACCCGGCCGAGTTGCACGGCTCCACCCTGTTGGTGACCGACATGCTGATGTTCATCGGTGGCGGCTCCGCCTCGACCGCCGGTGGCATCAAGGTGACGACTCTCGCTGTGCTATTCCTCGCCGCCTTCGCCGAGGCGCGGGGCAACGAAGACATGGGTGCGTTCGACCGCCGAATCCCGGGCGACGTGCTGCGTCTCGCCGTGAGCGTGGTGCTCTGGGGCGCGACGATCGTTGCGGTCGCGAGCATCGTCATCCTGCAGCTCACCGAAGACTCGCTCGACCACGTGCTCTTCGACGTGATCTCCGCTTTCGCGACCTCCGGACTCAGCACCGGTCTCACCGCCTCGCTTCCGGACGCCGGTGTCTACGTGATCGCCGCCACCATGTTCTTCGGTCGGGTCGGTACCGTTACTCTCGCCGCGGCACTCGCGGCGAGTTCGAGGCGGCAGCTGTTCCGCCGCGCAGAAGAGAGGCCGATCGTTGGCTGAACGTATTCCCCGCGACGCCGCGGTGCTCATCATCGGTCTCGGCCGCTTCGGCGAGGCAATCGCCGGCGAGCTCGCCGACCTCGACCGCGACGTCTTGGTCATCGACGAGAACGCGCCGCTGGTGCAGAAGTGGTCGGAGCGTGTGACGCACGCGGTGCAGGCGGATGCCCGAGACCTCGAGGCGCTGCGACAGATCGGAGCGCAGGAGTTTCCGATCGCGATCGTCGCGGTCGGGTCATCCGTCGAGGCCAGCGTGCTGATCACCGCGAATCTGGTGGACCTCGGCGTCACCCAGATCTGGGCCAAGGCCGTGAGTAAGTCGCACGGAACGATCCTGTCTCGCATCGGCGCGCAGCACGTGATCTACCCGGAGGCGGAAGCCGGCGAGCGGGTCGCGCACCTGGTCTCCGGGCGCATGATCGACTTCATCGAGTTCGACGACGACTTCGCGATCGTGAAGATGCATCCGCCGGCGGCCGTCGTCGGCAAGCAGCTCGGCGAGACGGGGATACGGCGCAAGTACGGCATCACCGTGATCGGGGTCAAGGCACGTGATCAGGCCTTCGCCTATGCCACGAACGCCACCATCGTGAACGCGGACGACATCGTGATCGTCAGCGGCAGCTCGGCCGACATCGAGCGCTTCGCCGGGCTCTACGCGTAACGCTGGTCGAGTAGCGCCCGAGGACCCTTCGAAAAGCTCAACCGGCGGCGAGCTCCTTCGCCCGGGCGAGGGCGGCCGCAGTCGCCCGATCGAAGAGGTCGCTCAGGTGTGCCTTCTCGAGCTCGGCGACGGCCCGCTCGGTGGTGCCCTTCGGACTGGTGACGCGACGGCGCAGTTCCTGCGGCGTCTCGCCCGATGACACGAGGAGGTCGGCCGAGCCGCGGAACGTACCGTTCACCATGACGCGAGCCTCGTCATCCGTGAATCCAAGGCCTCTGGCGGTCTTGGTCAGTTCTTCGATCAGGTAGAAGACGTAGGCAGGACCCGAACCCGAGATGGTGCTGAGCGCATCGATCTTCGACTCGGGGATGACCAGCACATCGCCGACCGTGTGGAACAGGGCGGTGATCAGCTCGACATCCGCCTCGCTGGTGCGGCTGCCGCCGCTCACACCGGTGACTCCCTTGCCGACGACGGCGGGGGTGTTGGGCATCGCGCGCACGACGGGGTTCAGCACGATCGACTCCATGGTCGCGATGGTCACCCCGGCCGCGACGCTGACCACGATGGCGTCGGAGGCGAGCGCGGGCGCGACCTCCCGCAGCAGGTCTGGCACCATGGCCGGTTTCACTCCGATGATCACGATCTTGGCACCGTCGACTGCGATGGTGTTCGCGTCGGGGTCGCCGTCGACGGCGAGGGAGATCACCCGGTCGGAGCGCACGGCATCGGCCTTGTGGTGTGTGCGGTTGGTGACCCGGATTCCCTCCGTGCGCACGTCCGGCTGCAGCAGCCCTGAGAGGATCGCGCCGCCCATCGAGCCGGCACCGAGGATCGCGATAGTGGGAAGGGTCGTCATCGGACCATCCTAGATTCGCGCCCGCTCCTAGGATTGGGATCATGAGCACACAGGGCAGCACCAGGGCCATCATCGCGGCGATGCTGGCGAATCTCGGAATCGCTCTGGCGAAGTTCGTCGCCTTCTTCTTCTCCGGTTCCAGCTCGATGCTCGGCGAGGGCGTGCACTCGCTCGCCGATACCGGCAACCAGATCCTGCTGCTGCGCGGCGGTGCCGTCTCGCGAAAGAAGGCCGACGCCGAGCATCCCTTCGGGCATGGTCGCGAGCGCTACGTCTACGCCTTCGTCGTGTCGATCATCCTGTTCAGCGTCGGCGGGGTGTTCTCGATCTATGAGGGCGTCGACAAGATCGAGCACCCGCACCCCCTGGAGGTGCCGTGGCTGCCGATCGCCGTGCTGCTGATCGCCATGGTGCTGGAGGGCTTCTCGCTACGCACCGCGGTGAAGGAGTCGAACCACGTGCGCGGCAAGGACAACTGGCTGCAGTTCATCCGCCACGCCAAGGCCCCTGAGTTGCCCGTCGTGCTGCTCGAGGATGTCGCGGCCCTCACCGGCCTCGTGCTGGCCTTCCTCGGTGTCGGGCTCACGATCATCACCGGCAACAGCGTCTTCGACGGCATCGGAACCCTGGCGATCGGCGTACTGCTGGTGATCGTGGCGATCATCCTCGGTATCGAGACGAAGAGCCTGCTCGTCGGCGAGGGCGCATCACCGGCCGACACCGTGCGCATCCGCGACGCGATCAACGCCGAGAGCTCGGTCGACGCGCTCATCCACATGAAGACGCTGTACCTGGGGCCGGAAGAGCTGCTGGTCGCGGCGAAGGTCGCCTTCGGTGCGTCGATGAGACTGACGGATGTCGCCACCGCCATCAATTCGCTCGAGGCGCGTATCCGCGAAGAGGTGCCGATCGCTCGCGTCATCTACATCGAGCCGGACATCTACCTGCCGCCGAACGCGGAGAACCCGTCCACCGACGCGATCGTGATCAAGGCCGCCGACTAGCGCTGCGCGCGGAAGAACTCGAGTAGCGGGGCCGCGCAGGCCTCCTCTTCGACACCCCCGTAGACCTCGGCGCGATAGGGCAGTCGCCGGTCGCGCAGGATGTCGTACAGCGACCCGGCAGCACCCGCCTTCTCGTCCCAGGCGCCGAAGACCACCACACCCACCCGTGCTGCGAGGATCGCGCCGGCGCACATCGGGCACGGCTCGAGCGTCACCACGAGGGTGGTGTCGGTGAGGTGCCAGTCACCGCGCGCCGCGGCAGCCGCGCGCAGTGCGAGGATCTCCGCGTGGGCGGTCGGGTCTTGCCGCAGTTCGCGTTCGTTGCGTCCTGCGCCGATGACGGTGCCCGACGCATCGAGCACGAGAGCGGCGACGGGCACGTCGGCATGCTCGACTGCGAGCCTGGCGCTGGCGACGGCTTCGAGCATCCGTTGCCGGTAGAGAGCGGAGACGACCGTCAAGCGCACCCCTTCCCTCGGATAGATTGAGCCTATGCGAGTCCACGTAGCCGACCACCCCCTCGTCACCCACAAGCTCACCGTGCTGCGGGACAAGACGACCCCGTCTCCGACCTTTCGGGCCCTCACCGAGGAGCTCGTGACGCTGCTCGCCTATGAGGCGACGCGGGACGTGCGCACCGAAGAGGTCACCATCCAGACCCCGGTCTCCGAGACGGTCGGCCTCGCCATCAGCAGCCCACGGCCGCTCGTCGTTCCCATCCTGCGCGCCGGACTCGGCATGCTCGAGGGCATGGTCAAGCTGGTTCCGACCGCAGAGGTCGGCTTCCTCGGCATGGTGCGCAACGAGGAGACGCTGCAGCCGGATGTCTACGCCGAGCGTCTTCCCGATGACCTGTCGAACCGCCAGTGCTTCGTCCTCGACCCCATGCTCGCCACCGGTGGCTCGCTCATCGCGGCGATCGACTACCTGTTCGCGCGCGGTGCCGTCGATGTGACCGCGATCTGCCTGATCGCCGCGCCCGAGGGCCTCGACGCCGTCGCCAAGGCGACCGAAGGCCGCGAGGTCCACATCGTGCTCGGCGCTCTCGACGAGAAGCTCAACGAGCACGGCTACATCGTGCCCGGGCTTGGCGACGCGGGCGACCGGCTGTACGGCCTGGTCTGATTCGCAGGCTCCGAGGGTTGACACATCCGCCCCCGGTAGCCAATAGTTGAAACATGACTCTGAACGCGCACGCCCTGATCGCCCTCGAGGTGACAAGGTCTGCTGGCATGATGATGCCGGCACGCGCGGTCATGTGTTGTCGAATGTGTGCCTAAGAGCTTTTCATAGCCGGATTCGCCGCTAGCGAATCCCAGGAGACGCGCCCCTCATAACGAGCGGTCTCCTCAGACGCACAACCGAAGTATCCCGAAGGATCACACCCTCATCATTACGAGGCCCTTCACCCCGTTACCAAGGAATTCGACCCATGTCGCTTGCAACCATCGATCTCGCCGTACCCACCAGCCGTGCCGCCCGCCCCGCGCGTGACACCGCACTCCACGCCGCTCCCCCGCTGCGCTCGCAGCCGGCTCCGGCAGCCGAGGCGCCCGCCGCACCGAAGATCCGCGCCGTGCCGACCGGCACCGAAGCTCGCGGCTTCGTGCTCTACGTGGGCGTCGACGAGGCCAAGGCCCTCGCCGCCGGCACCGATCTCGGCGCCATCGTCTCCGCGCTGAAGAAACTCACCGCCGAGCTGGTCCCCGACTCCGACACCTACGCCGCCGTGGCGCTCGCGCCCCAGGGCGCCGGCGGCCGTGACGTGGATGTCGTGCGCCTCGCCCTGCAAGACCCGGCGGCTCTCGCGAAGCACCGCCAGGTCGAGCCGGAGGAGCCCGACGTCCGCCAGGGCATCATCGTCGACCTCTCCCGCAAGCGCGTGACGCTCGACGAGCAGGTCGCACCGCTCACCTACAAGGAGTTCGAGCTGCTGCAGTACCTCGTGCTGCGGGAGGGCCGCACCATCGACCGCGCCGAGCTGATCTCGTCTCTGTGGTCGGTGGGCGACGAGGACGTGCCGAACGAGCGCACCATCGACGTGCACGTGCGTCGCCTGCGCTCGAAGCTCGGCGAGTACGAGGAGATCGTGCGCACCGTGCGCGGCGTCGGCTACCGCTTCGACCGTCACGCCGACGTGTCGATCCGCCACACCACCACGCCGAGCCCCGACCTGTTCTAGCGGGCGGCGGCGCGCGGGCGAATGCGATGGAACCACAACATCCAGTACCACCCGTGGCTGCTCAACAGCGTCCCGCGCACGGCTAGGCGCGCGCTCGATGTCGGCAGCGGTGAGGGGATGCTCGCCCGCGAGCTGCGCGCGCGAGTACCCGAGGTGATCGGAATCGACCTCCATGGCGACAGCATCAGCCAGGCGCGCGAGCACGGGGACGATATCGAGTACGTGCTCGGCGACGTGCTGACGCATCCGTTCGCACCGGAATCGTTCGACCTGATCACGACCGTGGCGACGCTGCACCATATGGACTCCCGCGCGGGCATCGAACGGATGCGCGAGCTCCTTCGCCCGGGCGGCACGTTGGCGATCGTCGGCTGTGCAAGCAATAGTTCGTCGCTAGAGCTCCCCGCCGAACTCGCCGGCGTGGTGGCGCACCGCCTTCGCTCGCGCAATCGCGAGGTGTGGGAGCATCCGTCTCCGACCGTCTGGCCGCCAGCAGACACCTACCGTGATATTCGCCGCCTCACTCGGGACGTGTTGCCGGGACGCCGCTTTCGGCGCCGCCTGCTCTGGCGCTACACCGTGGCCTGGACGAAACCGCTATCGCCGGTCATGCGGTAGCGACGGTGCAGTAGTGGTGACCTTATGACCAGAGCACCCACCAGTACTGCACACTCGCCGTCTCCGCGATCACGGGTAGCGATCGCGGGTAGCGTTCTCGCGTGAGCGAACTACTGCGGAGGGTGCATGAGCGGCCCACCGCGGTCGGCGTGTGGCTGGTGCGGTTGCCAGAGCATCCGCTGACAGACGGGGTGACGGATGACCTGCTCTCGCGCCTCGACGACAACACGCGTCACCGCGTGTTGAGGTATCAGCAGCCAGAGCGAGACCGCACACTGGTCGGCCACGCCGCGCTGCGAGGGCTGCTCGCGCCGGAGCTCGGCATCGACCCTGCAGCGATCACCCTCACCCGACGCTGCGCGACCTGCGGCAGCACCGACCACGGCAAGCCCTCACTCGACGGGGTGCCCGGCGTCGAGTTCTCGCTCTCGCATTCGGGGGATCTCGTCGCGATCGCGATCGCCGGGGTGCCGGTGGGGGTGGATGTGGAGCGTCGGTCGGGGGGAACGGACTGGGCGAGCATCCGTTCCGACACGTTCGGCGACGACGAGTGGACGGATGACCCCACGGCTCTGACCGACCTGTGGTCGCGCAAGGAAGCGGTGGCGAAGGCGACCGGACGGGGGATGTCCGAACCACTGACCCGCATCCGACCGGTCGGCGAAGGCGGTCGATGGCGGGCCGGAGCTGTGACAGGATGGGATCTGCCGATCTCGACCCACTCCGCGGCGGTCGCCGTGCTCGGGGAGGCTCCCGGCATCACGCCCGTCGTCGCCTGGCTGGACTACGACTTCCTTCCTGTCCGCGGCCAATAGAGCGCTCGGCCAATAGCTGCGGCTACGCCCTGCGGATGCTGCTGAGGAACTCGAGCATGGCGTCGGCGGTGATGCTCGGCTGCTGCGCCTGCGGGTAGTGGCCGGCCTCGGGCACCATCACGACGCGCGCCGTGAGGGTGTCTCCGATGAACCGGGCCTCGGCGGCGGGATCGGAGAAGTCGGAGTCTTTCTCGCCCATGATGACGATCGCGGGCGCCCGGACCGCGCTGAGTTTCGCCTCGGCCGGGTCGTGGTCGATCTGCCGCGTGGTGAGGGAGAATGCCTTGCCGTAGGCCTTGCGCTTGATGCTGCCGATGACGGCGGTGCGGTACTGCTCGAAGTCGTCGGGCTTGCGACCCGCGTAGAGAGTGGGCATGTAGCTCTTCCAGACGGGGGCGATCCACAGCGGGACCATCATGGCCCGGAAGAGTGCCGTGACGAACGCGTTCGCGGGCGGGTTACGCACGAACGGGCCGACCAGCACCAGCCCGTCGACCTGATCGGGGTGCTCTGCCGCGACGATGACCGCGGCGCCGGCGGCCATCGAGTTGCCGACGATCACAGCCGGCTCGCCGAGGTGGTCGATCAG
>Ga0247815_10001410_pt1 | contig 18434 bp, 32 predicted proteins | sample UWRJL194509B1_FD_181014 | JGI IMG/M metagenome (GOLD analysis project Ga0247815, IMG submission 181014) | Plant litter microbial communities from Arlington Agricultural Research Station in Wisconsin, United States - UWRJ-L194-509B-1 | ecosystem: Environmental > Terrestrial > Plant litter >...
CAATAACTGGATCATTAAGCTTGTGTCTTTTGACTTAAACCGCAGTGGGAAGCTTTACAGCAAGCTCGCTGCTTCGTAAACCGCTGAAAATGAGCATCATGTGCCTGGTTGCGCGGGTAGACACGCCGATGCCAAGGTGTACAATAAATGGGCCGAGAATACGCGAGATGTGGCACACAATGTGCGGCATGTCGCGAAGCCCAAGGTATGGGCGCCGGTTGGTGGACGAGTTGACGAGAATCTCTGAATGAGAAACGGACAGGAAGTGCATCAATGGACATGCCCTACAGTAAGAGCATCGAAGATACGACGCAGTGGTGAATCGAACATCACGACTCTGCTGCAGCAGTGGTCATCTCCCTCTTGCGAACACGAACCCACTCGTCGACGTCCTCCTTTGTCTGCTCCTCGCCATGCTCCGCTCGGAGATGCCTCCGTAGATCGTACGCACGTGTAAACTGCGCCTGACATGGGCTTCCAGTGCTCGTCGAAGAATTTCCGGAGTCACAAAAGTACGTTGGCCATGGGCATTGAACGAGGGGCTGCCGGTGCCCACCCTTGCGATCGAGATACGCTCTGCCCGTGATGATGTCGATGACATTCAGCACTATGAAAGATTCGGCGTCTGAGAGCTCTATCGCGTCTGAGTCGGAGGAGGTCGAGTGTTCAGCGTGGATCTTGAGGACGTGGCGCTGTAGAAGATGTTTGTAGCCAAAGGATTGGCCACAGTCTTCGTGATCGCAGACAAAGTTGCGATGGCCAAGGTGTGACACTTTTTCGTGCGTCTGCAGAGCTTTCTTCTGCTGGCGGCATCAGTTTTTAGGCTATGGGACACGCGAGTGGGAGCAACGTACCGATTTGAAAGCCTTGTCGCAATCGGTCATCATGCACCTCCAGTCACGACCAACCTCTCCGCCTCTTCTACGCTTTGCCGGACGTTCTTCATCTTCTTCGGCATCAGGATCTCCCATGCCCTGCTCCGTATCCCGTTGATCATGAAGAACAAGGTGCGCTTTGAGGTTGCCAGCATTCGCAAACGTCCTTCCATTGCACTCCGGGCGAGGACATGCTGGAGGATGCGATGTCCGCATATGATGCTGCAGTTGTGTCCACTTGCCAAATACAGGTACCTCGCTTGCCGTCACGCAGGAAGGGTGCATGCAGGCGTAACGTCGTTCTGTAGCGAGGGGTGAGCATGCATAATGAGCACAGTCGCAGAGGGGTTCGCATACCTAGATGCGTCTTGCTGTGAGCAGTAAGTTTCTGGTTCGTACTAAACGACATGTAACACTCCACATGCTCGCAACGGAACGGCTTGGTTCCAGGTGGACAGTGTGCCTCGGCGATGTGCGCGCGCAGCTGGTGGTGTTTCGCGAACTCGACGCCACATTCTTCGACTGTGCACTGTCAAGCCACGCGCGTAAGGATCGCTATGAAATTTTGCAACTTGGCAGACTCACAGCAAAGGGTTTGATACCCTGGTGAGCCTGCTCATGCACCTTGAGTTGCTGCGCCGTCCAGAACGACTTGCCGCACTCCTCCAGGCCACACGCGAATTTCTTCTCCGACGCGTCTAAATGTGTTCTCGCATGCGCTGTCAAATGGCTTTCGCGCAGATACGCCTTGTCGCATGACCCACACGTAAACGGTCTCTGTGTATGCGATCTCAGCACAAGTGCTAGAAATTTTGAATCCCTGGCGCGCGCACCTCGCCTGTATGCGACCGCACATGTTCGTCCAAACGAGAAGGCTTGGTGTATGCTTTGGCGCACCCTTCGTATGTGCACTTGTAGCGTTTAGGTCTTATGCTCTTGGATGCGTTGAGCGATTCGATGGCAAACGCATCGTCGTCACCGTCTGCGATTGCGCCTGGCTCATCGTCCCCAGCATTGCTGACGTCGTCGGCTGAACAGTAAATGACGAGCGAAGTCTGACCGCGTTTGCGTTTGCGGCCAGCGAGCGTTGGTGTCCCATGCAGGACACTCGTCGCCGACATGGCGAAGTTCAACAAATGGAGTGACGCCTCCGGCAACAAGCCGGCAATCAAGGTTCAACTCAGACGGCAACACTCAAAAGAGCAAGAAATGATTCTTTGCACGACAGAACTGTAGTCTAGACCACATCTGCATTTATGCACATCCCCTCTTTCTACAGTGACGGAACTCCTAAGACTTGTTCGGTGGGTCCTCAGGCTCCTCTTCCGGTGGGTCCTCTGGGTCCTCTGGGTCTTCTCCATCATCATCACCGTCCTCGTCGGGAACCAGGCCACAGAGCTCCGTGAAGTTAACCTCATGTAGCCGCTTCCTAATCGCCTTGATGAAAATGTCGCGAGGGCAGAGGCCTGCAACAGGCAGCCCAGTGAGCTAACGCAATTCAAGTATGGGTCAATAACGTACCGAGCGTGCTCTTCGGGCAGTCACCAACGCCGCGCAGGTTCAGAATTGCATCGTTCAACACCCAACGAACATAGGTGTCGGTCTTGGCCGTCAGTTCGCTATTGAAGTTCCTGTCTGCATGGCACTCGATGACCTGACCGACAAGGTTCGCGCCAAATGGCACCGTTTTCGCAGACTGGAACCGCCAATTGTTGTGCGGAATGCGACGGCGAGGCAGACGGCCATAACTACGCAATGTCGTGATATTCAATGCGGCCAAAGCTGAATGTAACTCGTAAGCTGTAGCGCGCAAAGACGAGATCGAAGTGCATACCGCCGGCGATAACTGTATCGTGCGTCGCATCGACGTAGATGGCACCGTCGAGAGGGAAAGTGACCTCGTCACCGACAAGCGTCGTGTTGAGCCCCCACTTCCAGCCATTAGCGAGTAGGTCTTCGTACTCGGCCGTGTGGGCATCCTTGCCTAAAGTCGCAAATCAGTTAAAGCACGATCACAGCGATACATCGAGAACATACCCTTTGTCTGCGCCTCGAGCCTCGCGAGAAGCTCCCTTGCCCAGCCAATCTGATCGGAAGTCATGTGAGCCCTAGCCCTTGTCAGTTGAAGTAAAACTCACCCCATTGGCAGGACCGACGCGACTGCCGAAGCTCCCAGCATGGAAGCGCAGGTCTGCTGCGTAGCCTAGGCCACGGTGCTCCTCAGCTGTGAAGAGCTCGCAGAACGGCGAGCTACCCAGTGCAACAGTCTACGAGAGAGATGAGCACACCCTCAGGGAGAAAAAGTGTGAACTGACCTCATATGCACAGGTTTGAAGCATTGCGAAGACGTCCTTGATCTTCAAGTCGTAGCCATCGATCTACGAGAGCGTCGTTAGCTTTCAAAAAGAGAGGAAAAGGAGGCAAAGCCAACCTGTAGAGCCAACCGCTCATGTGCTTCCTTCAAGAAGATCTTTGTCCATGTTCGGATCGCCGATTTGCCAGCCTTACGGCCACCAGGACAGATCTTGTGCGGAGCCAAGGTATTATTGAAACCCGTAGCCTCAGTAATGACCAACCTAGAGAAGAACGATGTTTGTCAGTTGGTCCTAGTGACGCGGTCAAGATTGGGATGGCAGCAAGGAATGATCAGGTGCAAAAAAAGGAATCATCTGACCAGACACCGAAGTGTAAGGTCTCATGGCGATTCTGACATATATAAATATTCATCACGGAAAGGCAAGGGAGTCGCGGGTGAGATGGCAGACAGAGCAAAACACTCACTGATGATACTGGTGCTCAAACGGAATGCCGAAGAAGCCAGCGGCGAAGTTGAGTGCAGAGTGTAGCATGCGATGTCTGCGTTACATGGTCAGACGGCGCTACCAAACCGGGGGATATACGCGTACTGGCTAGTCGTGCGGAACACGGGCAACTGCGTCTTGTACTTCTTGAGAAGCGCACCGTACTTCATCCTAGAAGTCGACGTCAGGGGATGTAATCAGATTACAGGGTTCATTCACACCTCAGACCAACGCCGAGGTTGAATAGTTGTGCGCGTCCAAGGGTCACCAGCGTCTCCTCACCGAGTCTGCAAGCTGTCTCAGCTGACAGACTTCACGGATAAGTGGGGGAGAGCGCTCACGGATAACGCCAGGTGTTCAGGAACTCGAGCTCGCCGCGCGCAGTGAAACCTTTGCCTTTCTTGACTACCTTGTGAAGCCGCGCGGCAAACTCGGTCGGGGGATCGTCCTCCTCGGGATAACGCGCGCCATGCCGATGGAGGACGTGCAACTGTGCGATCCTACAGCCATCCGGAATCTAACAAAGGAATCGCACACAAAAATAAGTTATCCTGAATCGCGCACAAGACCTGTTGTAGACACTCACCGCCGGCGACGCGTCGATCCCATGCGCGTCCGTTGGGAGTGCATTGTACGGGCTGAGGTTGCCCCATGCGGCTGGTGCGTCGAAGTTTTTCTGAGCGGGACGTCACGTCAGCAAACGTGCGCCACAGCCCACGTTCGTGTCCACCGTCGGAGCACGGACCTTGTTATCGTGCGTTGGCACGCGTGCAAGGCCAGCAGCATTGACTGGCGGTGGATACGCGTCTTCAGCAGACAAACGCTCGTCACCCGCTGCACGTCATTACAAGATGCATGTCAGCTTCAGGCTAGTCCGAGTACTGAGGTGAGGTGAAGGGAATCGGAGTGCGGCGATATAGGGAGGTAGGGGGGAAGAGGAAAAGGAGGTCAACAAACGCACTCTTCGCTCCGCCGAGAAATCCAGCTGGCGTCGGGAAGGCTTTCTCCGGATCAAATGTCTCATTGAGCTTGGTCGGCGGATAGATCACACGCGTAGGAAGACCAGCTCTCTTGCTCGACCGCCATCGACGCCGTAAGTCGTCACTGTCGTCCGTGGCGGGGGCGGCAAAGTCATCTCCTTCCTCGAACTCATCATCAACATAGCCAACATGGCTGGGCTGCTGCACGAGCGGGACCTGTGGGTTAATGTCGCCTAGTTGTTGTGGTTGTTGTGCAAGGACAACGAGGGAGAGCGCAGGAGAGAGCAAGAGCGCTCCGTAGGCGTGAATGGCTTTCATCCTGATAGGCGGAGTTCAGGACGGCGTCAGATCGTGACACAGCGCACGTTCGTCGTCGAGCTGGCTGCCTTAGCCGAGTACTTTGAGGTGCAGGAGGAAGAGAGCAGGAGGAGCGAAAAGCGGAAACGGCCCGAATGTCGTCACGGCTGCAGTGTGCACGCTTTTTGTGGATCGCGCAACAGTGACTGCTTCTGACAGCTGCACTCCAAATGACACACCGGGATGTTTAGAAGGCAAGAAACTGGTTCTGATACGTAAATATGTACACAAGCTCGGAAACGGTGACTCGACACTAGTCGATACGGATTGCGCTGTACAACCTCTTCACGGACCAGTAGCTCGCCACGAAGCCAACTGTCCCGCACATTAGGAAGATGAACGTCGCAAAAATAAACACGTATCCAAAATAGAGGACAACGCTCGCGTACGAGTCCAGCGAGAGCCGAGCCATCCAATAGTAGCACCCGTAGAGGATCAGCCACACCGCTGAGCCACCGCCCGCAAAGAATGCGCGCCAGTGCCATCTCCACTCTTCTGCGCAGAGCAAAAAGTAGACCAGAAGGATGGTCGTCGTGGCAGTGGTGAGTGCAACAACGCAGCCGGTTGCGCTAATGAAGCCCCAAGCGTAGTATGCTCTGGACGCGAAGAAGCTGCTGAGGACAAGGTAGAGCTCGAGGAACGCCGCGACTGCAAGGGTATGGTGAGATCGGTGAGACCGACGGTTCTGCGAGAACTCACCGAAGGGCAAGAATCCGCAAATGAGTGTTGATGCCCAAAGGCGCAGATACTTGGGTGCAGGTGGGACCTGTCGCGGGATCTGGTTCGTCCTCACCGGGTGATACACGCCCTGCAGCAGCCAAAGAACGTCAGACTAGCGCGCCAAGACAACGATGACATTCACTCACGCCGTGCTTCCGTCCGTAATACCCACCGACGGACGTCAGCGGGATGGAGATACCAAACCAGAGGACAACGATGAGAAGCATTGTCCCTGCGCAAGCCGTCAGCAATTCCGAACCAATCGCCCCCACGGACTTGTCACATACCAAACGGTACAGCACCGCTCGACTCGGCGCCGATCAGCAACAGGTTCAACAGGAACATGACTATGAAAACAAAGCTGGCAAAAGGCATAATCAGTGGATGAGACGTGCGAATTCTGGTACAAGACTGCTTACGTTGGTAGAAGCGTCGCCGTGAAGAAGACGTTTCTCCTATGGTTCTGACCGTCAAACGCGCAGTACACGCGCGCAGAGATGTATCCGCCAATGCCGGCAAAGAACGTCCAGAAGATCAGCATGACCGTCGCGAGTGCACCGCGGTTCGACGGTGACAGGAAGCCGAGCAGCGAGAACACTACCAAGCATCAGTTGTAACGAACGGAAGGCCAAAAGTGGGCAGACATACCGAGCGTAGCGGTGAGCATAGTAATAAGCTGGCTACCGTTGCCGACAAAGACGGCCAGCACAGTTGGGTTCTGCGGTGCGCGGAATACCTCGCCGTGAACAAGTTTCCAGCCATAGTCCTCCTGGACATCCTCCTTTTCATACGATCAGCTCTAGCCACAGTTCACGCGAACGAGTCTCTCACAGTTATATCAATCGCATTATACCGCGAGACGTCGCGGTTGACCGTGCGCACGAGCACAAGATTGACCATGACGCAGAGGAACACCGCAATGGCAATGCTGTTGAACAGCGCGAACCAGTGAATACGCGGCTCGGAGATGCGCAAGTAGTGGTCCCAACGCGTTGCCCAGCGCGTCGTTGACTGGTTCCACGAAACGCGGTACGTGAACTGAACCTTGTTGTCACGGTCTTCATGCAAGAAGAGCGGAGTATTGGTGCCATCGCAGTCGGGCTTGCCGTCTGCAGAAGGACGGATGCTGCACGTCACCGAGGAGTTAGTCCAGACACTGAAACATCGCAGAAATGACACTTGCCTCATTGGCCAGACGAGCACGCCTACGACACGGTACTTCGAGTTGGGACTGACGTGGTACCTGTGGACCAGGTGAGTGTTTCGTTCCTCGTTCTCTCGCCACCATCCTGCACTTACTGCAACTGAATTTCGTAGTGATTGTTGAAAGCCGGCATCTTTGTTCTCTGCTCACCCTCGTCGTCCCCGAGATTGAAGCCCAAGTCATAGAAAGATTCGCCCGTCCTATTATCGACCTTGAGCTCCGCCGCCGGCAACCCGTCAATGAGCCAATTTAGGACATAGTCCTCGCGGATGCGCTCGTTGATGAATCCGGCATCGGCTGCAGGTACCGTTGTGGTGCACAGTGCCTTGCAGCCAGAGTCCTGCCGCATGTGGATGTCGTATGGCGAGTTGAAGATGCGGTCGCCGAAGAGGATGCTGCCGAGCGACTCTGGTTGTTTCTTGATCTCTGTGGGCTGACAGAAGTGCAGTTGCGGGTGGTAGTAGTCATCTGAGAGGATTCATATTAAGAGGGGAGATGCGAGAGCGTGTGTCGATGCGAGGCTGCGGCGTACAGTTTATGAGTGACCGCTGCGGACGCGCGGTTAGCTACTTGTACATCTGTTTCAACGATCTGTAATAGTGCTCACAAGCTTCGCGTGCCCAGCCGACACGATAGGTGTCAGTCTGTTCACATTTAATTCGACCTGCGATGGCGACACGAAAAGTTCAGCTCGCGCACACGCGTATAGAGTGGACATTGCACGCGCCTTATCATTGAGCTGGTAATCATGCGGCGCTGTTCCAGGCAGATAGAAAGCTGACGCGGCAGACGCGAGAGCGACGAGCGTAGCTGCTCGCATAGCTGTTCGCGCGACCATGGGACGGGGGCGAGCGGGTGAGATGCGGAGTGCAAGAGGTCAAGCGGCAAAACGTGTCGACGGCACCGGAAAGCGCCCGCCAGCCACTGGAACTGTGCCTGGTGCCACCGCTTGTTGACCTCATCCTACATCGCACATTGAACGCTCGGTGCACGTTGTTGTAGAGGCTGTGTCCGGGATAGTGTGCGAGTCACCTTTTGACGTTGGGATTTGCATCTAAGCTGAATCCAGCAATTGTGGGCCACATCGCGGCTCCGTTGCGTGACATGCTCATCGCTATAAAGGATCGTCGCAACGAACTGCAGAGACAGCACACAGACACACAGACACAACCTCAACATGGCCACTTCAGCATCTTTACCTTTCTCTGCCTTCAAAGAGGCACTTGCTGCGCGCATCGTTGACAATGAGGGACTCGAGGATTTCATCTACCTGGCTGCACTCGTCTGGGACGTTCTTCCTCGCTCACTCCAGAACGCAACTTACGAGAAGCAACCCACCGCCTCTGAACTCGAAACCCTTTCGCTCAATGCACTGCCCGTCTCATTCGGCGAGACGCTAACTTCGTACAACGTCCTGCCCAACGCGGACGACGACACAATCGACAAGCTGCTACGTGAGGTCATCGCCGACTTTATCGTCGACCGCACCGCAGCGCCTCCGATCGGTCGTGGTACACGATCGAGTGTCGAGGAATGCGAGATCTGCGCGCGTGGAGACGACGTGGTCAACTTGACCTACCACCACCTCATCCCGCGGAGCACACATGCGTTAGTGCGTAAGCGTGCCTTGCATCCCGAGGAACGGCTGCAGGCGGTTGCATGGTTGTGTCGCCCGTGCCACAGCATGGTACATCGGGTTGCAAGCAATGAGGAATTGGCGAGGACTTGGTACACGGTTGAGAAGTTACTGGAACGCGAGGACGTGCAACGGTGGAGGACTTGGGCGAGCAAGCAGGGACATCGCAAGAAGCGGTGACACAGAGTGTACAAGCGACGTGTAATGCGATTTGATCGGCGGAGTTGACACGCTCGCCATCCTCGAGGCCGAGTAAAATACATCATGCAAATCATGAATCTGCCTCCTTTTTCCGCTTCTTTTTGCTCTTGACCTCTGCTTCTGCCTCCCCGTCCTCGGTCTTGACCTTCTTTTTCCTCCGCTTTTTGGATTCTTGTGCTGGCGGGTCGACATTCATCGCTGCCTCCTCGGCATCGGGCGCCACCTCAGGCTCAGCGTCGGCCTCAGCTTGAGCGGCTCGCCTGGCAGCTTCTAGCTCCACCTGCGCTTGAGCTTGAGCACGCTCTTCGAGTACTGAGTCCGGCACATGGTCAGGTGAGAACGGATCCGGTTGAATGGATGCGACGAGCGACAGCATGTGGTTCGCCAGTTTCAATCTAAGCACATCAGTATGCGCCACAATCGTCTCAGATCGTCGTGAAGCACGTACCCGATCACGGTGAACTCCAGACACCCGTCCTCGTCGCCGATGAGGTCGCCGGTTTCGCGGTGAGCCCAATGGTCGACGTCTTTACTGAGCTGTTGCAGTGGGAGATCCTCAGCTGCAGGAGCTGGTTCTGTTTCGTCGTCGAGTGGCGGAGCATTATCTGGTGTCGCCCAAATAAAGTCATACTCCTCGACTGGGATGTGGTGTCGTGGTATGGAGATGTTGAAGGTATGGTGAACCAATAGCGAGATGTGATCGGGCGAGCAGAGAGATATCCTGCCCTCTGTGAACACACAGATATCAGTCAGCACGAGAAAAGTTCAGCGTAGCGCTGGCTGTGGACACACTTAATTTCATGCCGATCGACGGACCCCAGACGAGTGCGCGAAATGCGACAGTGACAACTGCGAAAGGACATGCGCCGATAATGACGGCGTTATCTTGAACAAATTTGACGTTTGAGTGTGCAAGTAAGACACCCTCAAGCGATGGGATATATCTGCGCAGGTCAACCAATTGAGTGTCGAACTCTTCCGATCTACTTGACGGATGGACGCACCGCATGAGCATCGAGTCAAGCATCTCGCGCACGCAAGTCTCTGCGTCAAATGCATAGGCCGGCGGGATCGAGACCACAGTCTCGGAATCGACAGTCCTGAACTCGCTCGCAGGCACTATAGATTTGGCCTTGCTCCTCTTGCTATCGCGTTTAGGTTTCTTGGGAGCTGGTCCATCGACTGCAGCATCCGGATCTTTCTTTACGTGTTTCCGCTTTTTAGACGACAAGTGAGCGTCGGGCTTCATGCAGGTCGCGCGGAGGTGGTCAAGAATTTTCGCGCCAGGCGTTTGCCGAGCATCTCTCCTGTCCTCTTGCTTGAATGGTTGGTCTCGCGTCGCACTTTACACACAGAGCTTTCTGTTGACACACTGTGTGCAGGCGTCACAGGGCGGGCCGCAGGCACTGATCAAATTGCTCATTATCGGCTCGCGCATTGTGAGCAAGGCTTTTGTTGAAGCCGGTCGGCAGGCTGTCAAAAGTGGGTGATAAATGGCTCACGGGTCGCAAAAGCAGTGACTAAGCATTGCTGTAGATGCGCAACACCGGCCACAGGGCGCTGTCGGCGGAGAGTCTGCGGGTGTGACGCATGCGCGGTCTGGCTCTGTAACGGACAGACTCACGCGAGAACACCTCATGACTCTGGACGAGGCGCACTTAATTCTTAATACAAAACGCGGTGACGAGGCCGAAAAGGTCCTTCGGGTAAGTGTATTGGCACCTCGTTTCTCATCAGCAGCTGACTTGAGCATGATATTTGCAGCATTATGAGCACCTGTTTCAGGCAAACGCGCCGCCAGTCGTTGAGGCACCAAAGCCCACACCAGATGGCCAGGCTCAAGCTGGCAAATTCTTCAGCGCACGGGGACAGACTACTGGGCCGCGGTACTCGTCGCCTTATGTTCAATCACGGATTGTACGAGCCAAGGAGCGCATTGAGGCTGAGCTGCAGCTTGCCGAGGAGGCAGAAGCTGCTGCCGAGACCGGGCCGTCAGAGCCGCCGCCGCCTCCACCAGCTTCGAGTCAACCACAGGCATAGACAGTCACATCATTCTTCTTTACATTATCACCTTGCATTGTACTGTATTGATACCGGAGGCAGTGGACCAGACCACCCCCATTCACACATAACTCTCTGAACACTGGTTCGGTGAAATGCGGCGGTAGGCCGGTGCTTGGAAATTGCCTGCTCCTCTGACTCTGTTTCTGCGGTCCGGCAAGCATTTCGACTCCTGTCCTGCTCGCTGCCGTCGCCATCATGGCCGCCGCCATCGGCGGGCTGAGTTATCTTTTTTCACCAGACCAAACGCTGCCCTCGTCTGAACACATCATCGCTCAAGTTCCACTCTCGCCGGCATCCAGCCTACACGCGCTCGCACGTCACGTACAATCTCTGTTGCTCTTAGCGATTGCATGTGTCCTCATCTTTGCAATCGGTCAGTCTTGACTCTTGCCCACGTGGTCTGCGATCGCGCTGACGGCTGCTGTTTTGGACGCGTCCGGTGCCCTGCTCCTCGTCGTCGCCTAAAAAAACTGTGTACAGCTCATCACACAAACCCAAGCGAGGCATCATTCCGGCAGTATCTCACCGAGCAGTCGTTCAAGCGCCATTTGTACCGCATCGATGATGATGGCGAGTACTCGCACGACGCCGGCGAGCCTACGGACAATATCCTCGGTGCTTTCTCCGCACAACCAGCACGGCCTCGCTTCCAGTCACACCCCGCAGCATCCACCAATGCGTCCGCCCACCACCAATACAAGTCAGTCTCGGACATTTCAGACTCGCCACATGCGAGCGCGAAGCGACTGCACTTTCACGGGCACGCATCGATTGCTCTCAGAACCCCACCCCACTTCCTCAGATCATTTGGCATCCTCACAATCGCAGCAGTCACTCCAGCCGATACCCCGCCTACACCACCGGGAAGCTCTCCTTCAGGTCATTCAACTTCGGCGGCCGCATCATCGGCGGCCGCTACTGGCTCTAGCAAGACTGCCCGCCGCCTCGCCCAGCTCAACGCCGCCGCCTCCTCTGCTGCTGGCTTTGGCCATGGCTCGGTCGTGCGCGCGTCCTGGTTCGTAGGTATCTTTGGCCGTTGGTGGCCTGGCGGCACATTCCCCTTTGATAGTGTCATGTTCGCACGCGATCCGGACGACCCCCGCTCGGGCGTGCTCTCTATGCGCGCTGTGAAGCAGCCCGTTCACCCGAGCAGTGCGTAGCAGTTCTGACCCTTGGGCCGTGCTAGCCTTACTCATCATATCACACCCCCGCGCGTTGTCACCTCCCCCTTGCAGGCCTGCCTGTCAAGACGTCTGCGCACGCCAGCCCTGCGACCAGTGCCAGCATGCGCGAGCGGTCCTCTCAGGCGCCAAAGCAGCTCCAGCAGCACCGGCCCCAACTACAGCAACAGGCGCCGCTCCCCGCTCGTTCTTCGTCTCCCCCGCCGCTTCCGAAATCAGCCTCGCTGCCGTTGCACGACACGAAACGCGTCTCTTCCGCCGGTGCCCACTCGTCTGGAAAGCAGCGTTTTGTCGGCACTCCGACTCCTATTTCCGTCGCGACGTCCCAAGACGCCACCCGGCTCGGGCAAATCCACGCGAATGGCGACGCCACGAGGCAAGAGAAGCAACACCTTCAACTGTCACATCGCCCCGCCCATATCTCATCGCATTCGCATTCGGCGCATTCCTCACCATCGGCAACGGCTCATGGAAATGGACACAATCCCTCGGCAGAAACGTCGACGCTGCTCAAAGATCTCTCGCAGGAGCTCGCGCTTGCGCAAAATCAAGTTGCGGACTCGCGCGCTAGGCTCACCAGCGTCGAGAACCAAGGCGCCGCCAGCAAGGGAGCACTCCAGCGTGAGCTCGATGCGCAGCGTGAACAGAAGCGGCGCGAGGACACGTCCCGAAATGAGCTGCGTACCCGGACCAAGGCTCTCGAAGACTCGAAACGGCACACAGATAGTACGAAGCGTGATGCGGAGAAGCGGCTGCGTGCCGTCGTGGCCGCTCGCGACTCGTCCACGGCTCACATCACACAACTCCAAGACGAACTCGTCCGACTGCAACAAGGCATGGTCGCAGATCGCGAGCGCCGCGAAGCCAGCGCAGTGCAAACCGCTGCGGCGCTCGCGGACGTAACGGACCAAGTCGCAAAACAGCAGCGCGAGATCAGTGTCGCCGAGTCGCTCATTGCGACGCTGAATGCGCGGTCTCGTGAGCTCGAGGAATTGGTTGCGCCCGAGGCGGAACGGAACGAACGACTTCTTGCGGACTTCGAGGCGAAATGCGAGCGCGAGCGCGAACGCGAACGTGAGCTTGTACCGGCCTGGGTCGATTTCACGGACGAGCCGCAGATTTCCCACGAGCCGATTCAGGCTTTCGGAGCGCAGCGCGAGACCACGACGTGGCCTCCGCCGCCTTCGCATCCTGCGCCGCAACTTCCGGCTGCGCAACCGCAACCGCAAGCTGTACCGGACCGACCCACCCGAACTATCCTTCGCAGACCTTCGGCGACATCTCCGAGCGATCCAATAATCGTGCCCGTTCCTCGCAGCCAATTCGAACCGCGCAGCCGCTCGTCGACGCTTCTCCGCTCCAACAGCTTGAACCAGGTTCCTTCTGCGGCGCACGGTTCCGACGGCTCGGTTGGCACCATAGGACTTGGAAGCACGCACTCGATATTTGGCTCGGACATATCCTCGCTCGTTGCCTCAAGCCACTCGACGACGTTCTCGCCGTTCGGTGATGATGCATCGCTCTCGTCCTCGTTCACCTCGGACAGCGAATTTGGAGCTGGATCGGATCGCACACCTACTCGTTTCCTCCCGTCGTCACTCTTGAACCCGCTGGACTCGCCCTTCTCCGACGCACCTCTCAATATCCCTCGGTCCCGTCCGACTGACGGTGGTTCTGGGGGCAGGCAGTCGTCGCTTTTGGCTGACGATTCGGACTTCGTTTGGCCGCCCATTGGTAACACAATTCGCACGCGCACAACCTCGTTGGAACACTCTCCAGCGCCGATGTTCGACTACCAGCAGCCCCAGCCGTTTCGCTCGCCGCCGGCGCGCAACATGCCTGCCGCAGTCAGCATTTCGTCTATCAACCCACCGGTGCAGAACTCGGTCATGTCGCGCTCTGGTCTTAACCCCGGTGCCAAGGTGTTCAACCCCGGCAACGGCGCAGCTCTGCCTTCAGGTCTTCCCACCACTCGCACTCGCACGACCTCAGGGTTCTCGAACGACAGGGATGCGTCCGCTCGGCTGGCATCGCCGAGTGTGCCATATGCTGCGCCGTCAGTTGTCGCCGCTCCTTTGTCGGCTGAGGCTGGAGGTGGAACGTTTTTCAAGAGCCTCCGCGCCTTTGCGCCGTCGCCTGCAGAGCGAGAGGCGCTTTCGCGCGTGCTGGGACCATTCAGCATCGGCGGGAGCAACAGCAATGCCTTTGGACATTCCCCGCCCGCTCCTGCACCGCATGCCAACTCCAACGGTGTTATTGGGTCGAACCGCGGCTGGCTCGCGCCGCCGTTGCCCATGCCGTCCGCTGCGGCCGCCACAACGTCGGCGTTCGGTTCAAACGTGCATGACTCTCAGGACACGTCAATGCGTGTCCCAGCTGGCGCGCCGGTCTCGCGCGGTGGATTCTATGCGCCGCTCTGGGCACCGACGACGGCGGCGACAGGCAAGGTGCGGTTCGCGCAGGACACCAGCGCGGGCTCGTCTACGTCTACGTCGACCTCGAGCGGAAGTGGCAGCATCAACGGACAGCGCGAGCCAAGGCGCTCGCTGCCAGGGTCTGAGTGAGGAGAGGAAGCGCGTAGCGTAAAGCGGAGATGAATGGTGGTGGTGGCGAGTGCTGGTGCACTGTCGCGCGTCGTAGTTACTTGCTTGCTAACGGTGCCATCGGCGCGCCCACGAACTGACTGGAAATAACATGAATTGAATTGCGCTCCTTCGTGCTCATGGCGATGCTGAGGCTCAGGAGTTGCTCGAGGTTTGGCCGCAAATTCGAAGACTGATCAAGCGAGTGAAAAGGGGTTGACGGCTTAGTCAGCGGGCGTCTTTGCCTGTGGCTGGTGGTCAACTGTCCGGCCCCCGCGTGCGACTCGGACCGCGACCCAAGGCGGCCAACGACTACTCTTGTTCCCTTTTGATTCTCACGCGCGCGCGTTGCGATTCGTTCTACGCGTGCCACACTTTCGCCGTACCTATCACGCCGGTCGCTCGGTTCAAACAACAATCTCAAGAATTCAGTGCGGGCGCCGACATGCGCGAGAAGGGTTTGCGCCAGGTTCAACGAGCTTGCGATCCCTGCCGTACCAGAAAGGGTGATGCTTGGCCCTCTGCAACCGCGTGTTCATAATATGCTTACCGGCTGCTTTGTATCTTTTGATCTACGACCTCGTTGTGAACAGTTCGCTGTGAGTGCGATGCCTCTTGTCCAACTCGGACGCTAACGTGGCTCGGCACGTTTGCTCACAGGCGATGGTCCTGCCCAAGCAAGCCGTGTGTGCACGTTATGTGTGCAGAACTCTACTTCGTGCACATATCACGGTCCGAGCTTCGGCCGCTACGAGCCTCCCAAGGCGTGGGTGTCATGTCCTGCTCCGGGAGCTTCGTTTGCTCACTGCTGTGGCCTCCGTATAGATACGTAGCAGCGCTCGAACAACGGCTTCGTAAGGTTGAGTCGTTACTACACGGAGTCAGTTTTCTGTTGCTTCGAGAGAGCCTGTGTCCATGAGAGCTGACGGCAATGCGCAGCTCCTGCCCAACGTCGACTTGTCCAAGGACATCGACAAGCTACAGCTCGAGGATATCGTTCCACGTCGAGGGGTAGTAGTGCCCCAGTCTGAAATTATGCCGAAGCCGCCACCACCGAGTACGATTATCTTGGATGGCTTGGACTGCAATGTTCCGGCGGGCCGGGCAGGCTCAACGTACTCACCTACCGACGACGATTACACCTCCAGCGATGATGACGGTCCCACACTTCCGCTAGAAGATCCTCTACACGGCGCTGTTTCGCAGAAGATCTATGTCGGGAAGAGCAGCTCTGTCCGTCTACTCAATCATGCATTCAGCAAAGCAGGCGACGGTGGTGCCAATGTTCTGCTTGGCCACGCCCGCTGGAGGCGGCCTAAGTTCTGGTCGGTACCACTGGTGGGTTGCTCTCTCGTACATTTTCAACGTGCGCTCATGTCCTTGCAGTACGAGAACCGCGATGAACGGGCTCTGGCTGCACAACCATACGAGCCTGATCTGCCGCCACCCGATCTACTTCACACCCTCGTCGATGCATTCTTCCAGAAATTCAACCCATACTGGTCGCTCCTCCACAAGGGCCTCTTTATGACACAACTATGGCAAGGGCTGTATCGTGTCGACCGCCAGTTTTACGTGCTGGTCCTCTTGGTATGCGCTCTGGCCAGTCGGATGATCGATGACCCACGGGTGCTCCTCGATCCTTCCGACGTCCGCAGCGCGGGCTGGACATACTTTGAAACGGCCGAATCAATGAACAAAGTACATCTCAGCAACGGGACGCTGTTGGATATGCAGACCAAGGTGGTGAGTCAATATTCGGTGCAGTATTCTAACTCGCATCTCACCTAATGCGTTTCCTATCAGCTCACGGTGTTTTTCCGTTGGGGAAGCTCAATACTGTCCGCAGCATGGACAGCGCTGGGCGTGAATATCAGCTTTGCCCTGCAGTGCGGTGCACATCGTAAGAAGTTCTACCAGGAGCGGCCCAACTTAAACGACGAGTTGTGGAAGCGGGCGTTCTGGACCCTGTATTGGATCGACCGCGATATGAGCGCAACACTGGGACGCCCTTGCATGATTCAGGACGAGTCGTGCGTGCCACGTTTCATACCCTGGAGTACAAGCTGACTGTTGTGTAATGAAGTTTCGACCTCGAGTTACCCCTTGAGGTTGACGACGACTGTTGGGACATCTCTGACCCGTCGGGCGAGTACCTGCTCAAACACCCACAGCCTCAGGGTCGGCCTTCGACCCTGGTGTACCTCACGAGCGAGATCAGATTGTGCAGAATCATGTCGTTCACAATGAGGACGATTGTGCGTGTCCCTCTCGTATTTCGACCTTGCGCTGACACTGGTGCAGCACTCAATCCGTCATCCAGCAATGTTTCCTGGTAGGCAAGCATCCTAGTGAATCGCGGTGCGTGCTGACTCAGGTGCAGGCATCCTGCGAGAACACTGGGAGAGCAAAATGCTTGATCAAATCGGCCGCGAACTGCGACGATGGTTGAGCACCGTTCCCGAACACCGTCCGTTTTCAGCTCAGTGTTATTTCCGTAACTTACGCTTACTCTTTGCACAACAGTTCGTTGGAATCCCAAATGCGACAATCCCATCTGGTTCAAGCAGGGCACAGCACTCACTGTCCACTATAACCTTGCTCGTATCTTTACACATGTCATGTTCATGCAACTCCCGACGAGTCGCCCTGGCCCTCCACCCTCGCCTCCTCGTCCGAAACCTGTAGCAGAAGAGTCGCGTCGGCCAAGCACGCGATCGACCGGCTCCAAGTCTGCCTTGCCTTCGCCGGGCACATCCACGACGTCAGTTGGTACCACCGCCACAGCGCAAACCTCTGTCTCTAGCGGCTCGGAAAATGGACCGTCTCGCTCAGCCGACAGCCAGTCCTCGCGAGCCATCTGCATTGATGCTGCACGCGTGTGTCTCGATGTCATCTCGACGAACATTGAGCGCACAGATGCACCACACGACATGGTGATCGACTACATGGCACAGACGACGTATTACTCGTCAATGGTACTACTGCTGGGAGCGTGGACAGCCGATGCGGCAGTCGAGGATGGAGTGGAGTTTACGTGTGCGAAGGATTTGCTGCGCGACGTTGATCGTTGTCTGGACATTCTCAAGCACATGGAGAAGTACTGGCAACCGGCGGGCAAATGCTGGTACGTCACTCTCTCGTGGAAACTCTATGGAACGCTGCTTATATAAAAGCGCAGGGACGTGGTGAACGAACTGGCGCATGCGGACGCTTCGGCGGAAGTCTTGTCGTCCGCCACCGCGAAGAGTACTGCCAGTACGCCGACTGGTCCGGAACGGCCAGCTCGGCTGCTTCGCTCGTTCTTCCTGCACCACGCCTACGAGCCCGATGCGGATGAAACAGTAGGCCCCGATAAGAGCTCAAATAGCATACCATCGCCCTCAGGAGCTCAGACGTTCTCTCTGTTAGCGCCGATGATGGGCACGGCGGACCTGGTCACTGCAGGCTGCAACCCGTTCCTCGACCTCTCAGTTTTTGCGCAAGATTGGTCGCCTACACATTCTGCAACGACTACCGCGAAACAGCCGGCGACTGCTGATTCCTCGTCAGAACCAACGTCAGGTTTAGACGGTTTAGCCAGCTCAGCATCCTGGCTCGGTGTGAACATGTATGGCTGGACGGGACCCGTCGACGGGCAGGGGCAAGAACAGACCTCTTCTAGCTCACTCACAGCTGACTGGACGATGTACTAAGTTACATTTTTATATACCTCTTTGTACTTTGTAATCTGTGGCTGTTTGTTGTTCGCGTAATTGAATCCTGCGGCGGCGACGCGCCAACTCCGCTGATGTGCACGTTTCTCTCCTCCCATGGCGCTGGTGACGTTCTCC
>Ga0247815_10001411_pt1 | contig 18433 bp, 12 predicted proteins | sample UWRJL194509B1_FD_181014 | JGI IMG/M metagenome (GOLD analysis project Ga0247815, IMG submission 181014) | Plant litter microbial communities from Arlington Agricultural Research Station in Wisconsin, United States - UWRJ-L194-509B-1 | ecosystem: Environmental > Terrestrial > Plant litter >...
CGTTGGTATCGCGCCGCGCCACATCTCCCTGACTGCGCCTTTACAGCCGATAGGATTGCGCTCAGCCTGGAGATGAGATTACAGCCTCTTCTTACAGGTATCCCGATGCACAAGTTATGTACCACAAGCCGAGATGCAAATACAGTAGGGGCAACCGTTCATCTACGACCTGCGCTACGCCATGCGCCACACCGATGCCAAACCAGAGACCCGTTCGCAATAGTACTTGGCGATATTAAAACTTTGCTTGCAGTGCCGGTCTGATGATGTCCCAACCATGACGGCGTGTCCTGCACCGTGCACGGACGCCACTGAAGCTCGTTTAGTTCTGAGAAGGACAATTCTCGGCCCGCTCTCTCTCTGCCTGGACGCTCTTTCTCCTTGGCTTTGCTCTCGCCTCCTGTCCCTGTCCAACTATCAATCACCCTGTCAAGCTCCAAGAACTCTGGCCACGCCCGTCCCCTGTCACTGGCCACAGCGCTTCTCCGAACTTCATCTGCTACTCCGCTGGGCTCTTAGCCCATCTCGCTGTGTATTTCATATGCTCTCAAATCCCATCGACTGCTTCTGCTCTCCCTCGTTGAGCTCATCAATGCTTCTCGCAGGCTACGTGACATCCCGCGTTCCATCCCCATGTACACGACCCTTACACGTAGCTGTTAACCAGAAGCCAAGCTCATTCCCATTGCATGTCCGGTACTTGTACACTGCGTCTCGTGTGTTGGGCCAGATCTGTGGCATGCTGCTGGCCGTGCTCTTATAGAGGTCCATAGTGGTTGCCGTTGACGTTATTAGTCATTATTGGCGGACCCTCTTATAGCAGAGCGAACACGGCGCTGACACGGGATGCTTGGCCGGACATGCTTGCGATTGAGCCTGGCCGGCATGAGCGGCCGCATCTAAGTGGGTGCCGACACTGCCAAAGTCCGTTATGGCGATCAAAACAGCAGTCCGCTAGCTCTACTTCATCTCTCAAACGCAAATCAAGCGAGCTGCGGATAGCTTCCCAGAGTGAATTGGGAGGACGAGCTGAGACGGAACGGCAGGCGGGCGTCCAATTCGAAACGGATCCGCCGTGCCGCGCCTCTTCCTCATCCCATCGTGTGGGGTCAGCATCACTGTCATCACTCGCTACTTCTCCTTCTAGTTAACACAGAATCAACATGGGTCTGCTACGCTCTCGTCTCTACCTGTGATCCTAGATGGCACCGAAGGCGGTATTTCGGCGTGCCAGCGCTGGTCACAGACAACCGTAGAGCGCGCGGTCCCAATATTCGACGCCCATGTGGCCTCAAAGTGCTTTCGGCAGACACGATTCCGAGCTTGGCTGGACTGGGCGACGCGCCGCTCGACTTCGTCGTCGCACTCTTTACCGATCCTGACCCAGACTGAGTCGATCATCGCCGTTCCACGCACTTCCACACACGCCAGGGATACGATCTGACATGAAAAGACCTGCGACGCGCTCAAATGCCGATGTAGCTGCGCTTCGATTCACCTAGGCTGCCATGAGACTACTCGTGCCAGCCGGCTGCACGAACGCGGAACACCAAGCGCATCGGCATCTATGCAAACAAGTGCACGTGCATCACCTAATCGCGGGGCTGCAACTTTAGCAAGGTGAGAGTTGCTCTGTGTCAACCATTCTGCGCTGTGTCCTCAGCGCACGTACTACCTTACAGTCGCCACACTCACACTCCACCTCGGACTCAATACGGATGCACATCGTAAGCTTTCACACCGTTGCCACCAGCAGCCTACACGCAGATAAAACACGAGCCACATACTTGCCTTCGACATGCTATGCCCTGCACCCCCCTTGCCTTTTACCACCCTGGCTCAAGCGACGCTTCCTTGAACTCGGGCTTGGCGGCAGCGCACCATCGGCTGCATTTTCTGCACGCACAGACCTGAACCGCGACGGCATAACTTGCACCACTGTCAAACCATTGAGGAGGGAGCCACTCGGTTGTGACAAGTAGACGATGAAGCACGCGCATTCAAGCTGTAGGAACGGACCGAACGGAAGAGCGACCTCTTGCTTTGTTCCAGTATCCGTAAGCTTTTCTTTCACTCAAAGTCTAGCCTCACTTCTGCGCTGACGTGCAACACACATAGATGTCGCTGTAGTTCGTTCTGTTCCGGGGGTCCCACTCCTCAACCGCAACATCTACAGCGTCTATAACACATACGGGGCGGCTCTCTACTGCTTTTACCGCTAATTCTACACAGGAGATTGGTCGCCACTATCGAGCAAGACCTTCTCGATGGCGGCCTCATCATCGGCGTCTCAACCTTCTCAACTCTGAAGTACGCTGAACGCATCTCGTGTTTCTTCGCATTTTTGGTGGCCCTACATCTCTCTTCTCTGATACCAGCGGAGGAATACCATATATCCTTTACTTGAGGCGTTTCACTCAGTTCGAGTATAGTAAGAGCACGCGAACGCAAGGCTAATCGTGAGGACCAATACACTGGACAATGAGCGCAGCCGCGGCGAGGTCAGGCTGCACGGGTGACCAGCCTCATGGGAACGGACTGGGCGACAGACACCTGCGTAGGGGCGAACGAATGACTAGCGACAACCGAGGCGTGATGTGGAAGCTCGAACGAAGCGCGACGAGCGACGCTCGGTTGAATGGAACGAAGGGCAGGATGCGTGAGCGGTGCGGGTTGGCACATGGAGGAACCGCAGCGAGATATATTTGATGTAGAATGGGTCGCCAGACAGTGTCGCAGCGGGTTCAAGCGAGGAAACATAGTGGGTAGCGTCAAGGGGTGAGCGGTGGGCAGAGTCCGTATAACCGGCCAGAGTGACAGACAACCAGACTGGCGAGATGAGGAGGAGAAATGGAATGGAATGGAATGGGAGCGTGACGGCATAGGAGCAAGTAGGTCGAGGAGGGTAACCCAGAACGCAGCAGGAACATCTACGCGCGGGCAGGTCAGCACAGAAGTGTGACCAGATTCTGAATGAAGGAAGCGCTCACGGGTACAGCAACAGAGCAAGGGTCGCTCTTCCGTTCGGCCCGTTCGGAGTGGTTGAACGTGCGTGCCTTCTCGCTTACTTGACGTGGCCGAATGGTTACCTCCTTGGGGCCTTGACGTTAGTATCGATCAAGACCGTCGTGGTTCGGACCTCTGCGGGCACGCGAGGAGGCGACGGTGTTCTGCCGCCAAGTTCGGGTACGCCGAAAGGTCGATTGGCTTAGGTTGCAAGAGAATAGCGTGGCGTACGGCGCGGAGAGTGTCGTAGATGAATGTGTGGCTCGTGCTACTTTTGCGTCTCTCCTGCTTCTGAAAGCCTTGTGGGTGCGCGCAATGCGGAGCCGCAGCCACATCGAGTCCCAGGTGGAGGATGAGCGTGGTGCCTTTAGAGCAAGACTGTCAGTTAGGAAGGCACGTGACACGATTGATAACACCTCATCCGCACCAGCAGTCTCGCGGCAGCCTGGGTGAATCGCAGCGCAGCCACGTCGGCGTTTGAACGCATCTCAGGTCTTATCATGGCAGATAGTAACTCTGGCGTGACTTGTAGAAGCGAGAGGAACGACTCGGACCGTGTCAGAGTCGGAGGTGACTGGGTCGAGCGCGCAGATGCAAGTCGAGCCTCGCGCTACCTATTCCTGCCTAGGTCGGAAGCGTGTCCACCATAGGATATTCGGACGGCGCATTGGTCTAGAGCAGAGAGACCGTGCGCTTTACGCTTGTGCGTAGCCAGCGCCAATAGGCTGGAAAAGACGCGTTTAGCGATCACCAGGCTCGCAGGCACAGGTAAGAACGTGCCACAGCCATGCAAATCGTGTGTCTGAATAAGAACTGGTGGGTAGGACAACGACGATGACTCTGACCCCACACGATGGTAAGAGGAAGAGACGCGGTGGATGCGTTCCGAATTGAATATTGAATAACCGCCCGCCGTTTCGATTTCGGCTCATCCTCCAAATGTACTCCAAGTATGACTGCCATCGACCCAGCTCTCTTGAATTGTGCTTGAGAGGTGAAGTAGAGGTTACTGCGACGATGCTTACATGGCCATAATGGTCCTCGGCACACGCTTGGACCCAGCCGCTCATGCGGCCACGATCAATTGAATGCATCTCCGGCTAAGCACCCTGTGTCAGCACCGTAGCTGCCTGTCATAAGAGGGTCCGTCGATAAAGACTCATACATCGTCAGCAACCACTGCGGAGCTCGGTGAGAGCACAGCCAGCAGCATGCCTCAGACCTGGCCCAACACGCGAAACGTAGTGTACAAGTGCCAGGCATGCGATGCGAAATGAGCTTAGTTTCTGTTTGAAAGCTACATGTACATTGGGACGGAACACAGGATGTCGCGTAGCCTGCGAGAAGCATTGCTAAACTTAACGAGGGAGAGAAGAAGCAATCGAGAGCATAGGAAATACATAGCGAGACGGGCTAAGAGTCCACCAGAGTAGCAGGTGATGTTCGGAGAAACGTCGTGGCCAGTAACAAGAGACGGGCGTGGTCAGAGTCCTTGGAGCTTGACAGGATAATTGATAGTCGGAAAGGGACAGGAAGGGATAGCAGGACAACACAGAACGAGGGTTTAGGTAGAAAGTGGGTCGTTCTCAGAACGAGCTTCAGTGGCATATGTGCACAGTGCGGGTCACGCTGTCACGGTTGGGACCTCAGCGAAAAAGGCACTGTAAGCAAGGTCTTAATATCACCAAGTACGAGTGCGGACGGGTCGATTTGGGTTGAGTTGATTTGGCATCGGTGTGGCGCACGGCGTAGCGTGTGTTGTAGACGAACAGTTGCCCCTACTGTGTTTGCGTCTCAGCTTGTATCCTATAATGTGAGCATCGTGATACTTGTAGCAGGAGGCTGTAGACTCGTCTAGTTCCAGGCGGAGCGGGCTCCTGTCGCCTGTAAAAGCACGGTCAGAAAGATGTGGCGCGGCGTAGTACCAACACAAAGGAACCCGTACCTGGTTCATGTCCGTACGGCACAGCTAGGCCAGCTCACGCTGCCCATGTGCATACAATACTGGCTCGGAGATCTTGCAAGTGCAACAGGGAAAGAGGACAACGCTAACGGGGCGCACCGACGTTTGCATCCGGTGCTCGCGAAACTCCAACACCTGGTTGCATTCTGCATTCTGCATTCAGTGCTTCGACCGAACCCTTCGCTGACATTCATTCACAGAGATACATGTAGAGAATCGCACGGCATGTATGATATTTTCTAGTGAACCGTCACAAATACAAGCTCAAGTCCACCACACTCGCCCCTCGAAGCCATGCACCAGGGTCTATGGCAGGTCACGATGCAGAACCGCTTATGTATTGTTTGATCCACGCCAACAATGTGTCCAGTTCTCACCGTGGTGCCAAGCCTCTTCAGCGGTAACAATGACGCGGTGCCTGCCGATGAGTGTCGTGCAGCTCGGGGTTTGGAGGAAGTCTCGATACTCTTCAGGGATCCACAGAAGCATCTCTCCTGATTTACTCACGATCCATCCGTCCTCGAGCCCAGAATGTTCCAGAGCCATGGCAGGGTCATCGTCGCTGTCTGATGATCGTGTCAGAGCTGCCTCTACGTCCCAAACACGTATCGTCGAGTCCCGCGAGCCCGAGACAATGAACTTCTCGTCAAGAGTGAATGCTACAGAAGTCACGTATCTGTTGTGACCGTGTAGTGTGGCAAGCTGCGTTCCGTTTGCTGCGTCCCACAGACGTATGGTACGGTCATTGGAACCCGAGACGATAAATTGGCCATTTGGTGAGAAGGTAATGGAATGAATCCGATCACTGTGACCTTCAAGAGCAAGAATCTGTTGTCCTGTACTGATGTTCCACACTCGGCCGACGCTGTCGTCTCCGCCAGACACAAGGTGCGTGCCGGCCGGTGAGAACTCGATGGACCGAATCCTGCCGCTCGCCTGAAATGGCTGGTGCGCAGGCTGGCCAGTCTTCCTGTTCCAGAGATATGTCCTCCCTCCGGAATCACAAGCAGCGATGAGCCGGTGATCGGGCGAGAAAGCGACTGCTAACACGTAACGATCGCAATGCAGAGGCCCTACGCTCGATGGCTGCCTCATGGTGGCATCCCAGATGCGCACGGTTCTGTCATCAGACCCTGACACAAGCCACCGCGCATCAGACGAGAATTGCACCGCATTGACCTCGCGCTCGTGCTCCTGCAGTGGATCACCAATGTCATCTCCCGTCTGCATGTCCCAAAGCCTCACAGTACAGTCTCTCGACGCTGACGCAATCAAGCGTCCATCTGTCGATATCGCCACGGATTCTACAATCTCCGTGTGTCCCATCAGTGGCGGAAGCATCGGCTCCCCTGTCTGTGCGTTCCAGATACGAACCGATTTGTCGTTGGAGCCTGCAACGATGAAGCCACCGTCGGCCGAAACCGCCACGGCGTTCACTCCTTTGTCATGCGCCGGCAATGGCTGGATTTTAGTTTGACCACTTCCGGCGTCCCAGATCCTGATGGTGCAATCGTCAGAAGCCGAGGCGATGTACAGACCATCGGGTGAAAATGCGACGGATCGAACCCAATCAGAGTGGCCCTTCAGAACAATCGACGAAGGTTCTCCCAAATCCTCTCCGAGAGTCCATAGGCGTACAGTGCTGTCATCCGCTGCTGATGCCAGGGCCTGTCCGTCTGGAGAAAACCTTACAGATCGAACCGGGCCCGTGTGACCGTTCAGCATTGTAATACATTTCCCGGTCCGGGTTTTCCAGAGTCGAATCTCGCAGTCCCGAGAACCAGATGCAAGTATATCACCGTCTGGAGAAAACGAAACACTCAATACATAGCCCGTATGCCCCTGGAGCGGTTGTCTTACAGGTTCGCCGGTTAGAGTCCGCCACAATCGGATCGTCAGATCGTCAGAGCCCGAGGCCAGGAAATCACCGGCAGTTGAGAAAGCGACTGAGTTGATATCGCCCTTGTGTCCTAGCATCACAAAGACCTGCTCGCCCTCCTGGAATCTCCATAGACGTACTGTGTCGTCCCACGATGCTGATGCGAGAAAAGCACCATCTGGTGAGAATGACACGCTGTTGACCCTCTCAGAATGACCAAGCAGCTGCCGTGGGGTCGACTGCGTCACTGAAACGTCCCAGATGTATACCTCTCCTGATTTAGTGCCTGCCGCAAGGTCTTTGCCGTTGGGAGCAAAGGCGACACAATAAACCTCACCGGCGTCGCTGCTCAGCGGGGACATCATCTCTTCGCCAGACCGGGTGTCCCAGATACGTATAGTGCCATCTTCCGAGCCTGAAGCAATAACGTGTCCATCTGGAGAATACGCGACTGAGTGCACAGCCCGGGTGTGCCCCATGAGAGTCAAAACTGTCCGGTCACCGTGGCGATCAATACCAAACGTCTTGACAAAAACGAGACCCGCGCACAGCGGAGAGAATGTCGTGTATACCAGCGAGTCTTTGGCTGCAAACGGCAGTGCCGATAGGTAGATGTGTGGCGCGCTCTGCTCGATTGCTTCTTCAGACGAGGCCACAAATGTGTTAGCGTCACGAAGGAATTGAGAGAGCTCCATCGACTGAGACTGCAAGATCTATATGAATAACCGGCTCTGATACAATTGAATATGTGACTTACGGTTGCAATTAAAATAATGAGCATCGCGGCGGCCCGCTGAACCTGGCCCAAAACGCTCATCACTTCCAGCCAAAACAGGAATCGGGGGCGGAAGCTATTGTAAATCTCGTTGTCCAGCATCGATGTGTGTGAAAGTTTCTCAATGTGATACACCCATTGCATACAGGCGTATTTCAGTGAGAACGTGATGCTGTCGCGCATTGATGGCCGGTTTGATTTGTAGGAGGAACGACTCTGTGAAATGTTGAAGTGAAGCCGCTTCTGCATCAGCTGAATGCAACCCCGCGCCAAAGCATCGTCTCCAAGCGTCCTCGAGATGCGAACCCGGTCTGCTGCTCGTTCAAACAGATAGTCCCCGAATGAAGCATGGAGTGCGCGCAGACCTGGCTGATCATACTCGTCCGGCACATGAACGACCGAGTGAAGTCTTCGAAGCGACCCACGAAGTTCGGTAGCTTCGCAATTGAGGAGTTCGGCGAGAGCGCGAACTGACAGTGGCACACGGGTGGTCAATATACACGCCAGTACCCGTTTTGTTTCGTCCAGTTCCTCGGTGTCGGTCTTGCGGACACTGGCTGCCCGAGTTACCACCAGGTCGTACATCGCGTCGAGCGGTCCGGTCGCTGCTTCGGTATTTATAGCCGACAAGACCTTTTGCAGCCGAGCCATTCGCCGACCTGGTGAACCAGTGTCGAGAATATAAGAGATGATGGTTGATGCAAAAATGAATAGACCATCGGCGCGAGTAGCAAGCGCCGTCACATCTGGCTCGGTGTACCACATCTCGTCGAGCAACTGCCGGGAGAAAGCGTCGATGATGTACAGGCGAATATCCTCGGTCACCTCTGCCGTGTCGATAGTATGAAGTTTCAGAATGCTGTTGAAGTCCAAGCTGGATATTGGACTTGTGCTGATGTGTGTCTCTGGCCGCGATGTGAGAATAAACTTGACTGTTGCGTCGCACTTGAGGGCCGAAATGGCTTGGAGTAGCTTCTTGATCTCGTTATCATCGCTGCACTCGTCTAGGGCATCGATAATGAACACAATTGGGCAGCCGAGCGAGGCGAGTGAGGCCAGCGGCGTTTGAAGGAGAGCAGTGAGCTGGACGCTAACCGACTTCAGTGTGGCACGCGAGTCTGCATTCAGGCTTTCGGTTAATGCTGCTGCAAAAGTCCTCGACCTTTCCGCAAGGACCGTAGCCAATGTGGGTATGATGCAACGCGCATCCGTTAGTTCGGGTACGTTTGCAGTACGAGAACAGAAGAAGGTGCCACCAAGCAAAACGCCAGGCTCATTATGCAACATGCGGCTGAGTGTAACCGCGATCGATGTCTTACCCGTTCCCGCAAGACCAGCGAGCCAGAAGATGCGCATCGGGTCGTTTTTAGCCCACTCCATGAACATCGAAAGCACGCCTTTTCGGGTCCCTTGCATGCAACCGGCTTCCTCCGGCTGCACATCGTGCAAAGCGGCAGGAACGAACCGATTTCCCATCACTAAACAGCGTCAGTTTCATTGTAGTCAAGAGGCGTTGGGCGCATACCACTTTTGATCATCTTCACGACGTCCTTCTGTGAGGCGAGGTATGAGTATCTAGTAGCGGTTGGCTGACGGAACAGACCTCTGCCTCGGTCAAATAGATAATGTTGGTGACGGGATTGTAGTTGAGGACGTCCCGGCCATGGTTATACGTGATGTTTTGATTGTTGTTGAGCATGGCCTGGGTTTATCTCAGCACGAGACGGGATAACCGCCATTTTGTAAACTCACAAGGCCGGCCGCAGGTCCCGGCGACGAGCTCGATGCCAAGCGTACCATCTCCAAAATCTTGTCCGGCCCTACACTAGTCGCCGAGCCGGCCGGGGCAAAGTGTGGATCGGCGGCATGACCGGGTGTGTCAAGAGATGGTGTTGGTGGAATCGGGCCTCCATCTAGAGGTGTGGACTGTGACGCGCTGACGATCTGCGGCGGTTGCTGAATCGCTACTGGCACCACAGTGATCTCCCCGGGCTGCGAACTCGTTTCCGCTTGCTGTTCTGGCGGCAGCGGAGCTGAAGATGCTACGTGGTGGTCGCGATCTGCGGGTGCTGGTGATTGCGAGCGCGAGCTTGGAAGCAGCCTGTCTACGAATAGACCAGCCTTCTGTTTCGCATTTTTAATGGCCTTTTTCATTGCGACGAGAATTCAGGTGGTTCGAGAGAGTAGATGCACTTAGAACGACGAGCGTGTACGAGGACAAGCAGGCACACGTGCTTGTCACCGCTCGAAGCCCGCCCTGACGCTTCTCAGGCACGAAGACATGCGATCACTCAGGGCATCAACCCTACGCGACAATAGCAGCAGCATCAATAATATTGCTATCTGAGCAAGTGCTAGGCAGTGAGTTCTGAATGTGACGCGTGCAAGAACTACTGGAACATATAGGTGTCCTGTGTACCATGTACAGGTGTTCAATCGCAAGCCTCTCTTCATGCACCACGCCAATGCATGCCACTACCTCGGCGAGCGCGTCGTAATCGGGAGTCACCGATCCGCGGTCGACACACGCCCGAGGCATTTCGGTACACCCATGGCGACGAGCGCAAGGACCGACGCGTCAAGCACAGAGCCGGAACCTTGGGCGACAATCGTCTCGCGGAGTTGTTTGTTGCAATGCAGGTGAGATAGAGGAGGTGACCAAGGACGCTGTCGCAGCAAGTAGCCTAGTTGGATAGGTTCGGCAAGACATGGGCGACGGCCCGCGCTGAGGATCAGGCTAAATCAAGGTCAACCAGGATGGACCTCGAATTGTGCTGTAAGAATCAAGATCAGAGATCGTTCAGCGCGGAACGCACGAACACGTACGAACGGGAGTTCCGAAGTTGTCTCGCGCTACTACGCGAGGCAACAGCCCCGCACCTCGCACTAGGCGAGGGAGTGGGACCCTCAAAATGGTTGCGCGGAGGAATTAACACATCGGAGCAGTGCCAGTGACAGCTCGAGATAGGACTACAGCGTCTCTACGCCGGATCGGTGTCGCGTCGTCACTGCGGTCGTCGTCGGGCGGTGAAACGAACGTCCAGTAAAGATGCAAGGAGAGATATCTAGTCTTCGTAAAAGCAGCTGGCGGTTATATTATCCGGTAGGATTGTCCGTGAGAGGTCCTCCTTTGCGAGAGCATGAGATGGTGATGGACCTGTCGAGGAAGTCGGTGATGAGTACGACATTATCCGTCTGATAGCGAACGTACCAAGGATGAAATCTCACGAGAAATAGTCCTAGACGAGAAAGGCGTGCGTGTATGTACGAGTCTTGTTCGGCGGCGTGGCGAGCCGCTAGGCTTGGATGCGGCGTGACGCCTCACAATGGTTCGAGAACCCAGGCTCAAGGAACGCGGTAATCGCAGGAAGTCGTCCCTCTAGAGCTTCTTGCGAAGTCGCCGAGCAGACTTTGGAGATGCGGAGAGGCTGTGCGCTCTATGGTTACGGGCCGAGCACCAGCGACGCCGAACAGGCGAGCTCGACGACTGGGCTCGCGCGTCGAGGCAGGGTTTTTGGGCGGTCATGCTTTTCGCGAGTTCGATGTAGCGCATGAGAAATGTGGCGAACGAGGACGTTAGGGATTCTCAGCAACACGAGGGGAAGCGAAAGAGACGCGATCTGCATCCGCCGAGAACGCAACCGAGCAGCCAGATCCAGAATGAGTTAGTCCGCAGTGGGTACTGTTGCAGTGGGTTGTCGAGCCATGGTTAACCTCGAGTACAGAGATAATAACCAGCGCGCAGGACATACAACATGCCCCACACTACGTGGGTTAATACGTCGATCGGATGCGAGCCTGGATGAGATGCGAGGAGCGGCAGTGACACGGGCAATGAGAACGAGCGTAGGACCAGCCTCGTGGACAGCCGTGTAGCGGGCAGCTCAGCCTGTAGTTGTGGCGGTCGTTAGACATATCGAAGTTTTGTTGGGGTAGAGTGGTGGACTCGGGCGTTCACGCCCTGCGTGGCTGATAGCAGCATGCCAAATAAGGCGGGGTTTGACGACACTAGGCTCGTACGCAAGTGTAGAAAGTCGAATAGTCATGCTATTTGCGTGTTTGAAGCCGGGCAGGAGAGCTGAGGCGAGCTAAGACATCGGAGATTCTCGGCGACTCGAGGGGAAGAGGAAGAGGTGCCTGCTCAGCGCTCAACTTGGACACCCGTTTGTCGTTCTTCTTTTCGATCCTCGCGCGGATCTCGCTCTCCAGACCATCCACGGCTATTAGAAACGTGGATGTACACTCGGATGAGCGTCATCGTCGACGGAGGCATCGTGGACGAACTCGAGCTAACTGACATCTTGCGCAACGCGAGCCGCTCTTCGCCAATATCCCGAGCTTGCAGTTCTGTTTTTCACGATGTCCTACTACCTCTGGCTCGTCAGGTTGTCAATTTAATGGGTCGGGTCAAGTAGGTACAAGCTCAAATGTTTGATTTTCGATTAAAATGAACGCAGGAACTATATCAATGGTGACGAGCGCAAGTACCGGCGCGTCGAGCTTAGAGTCGCTATCGTGAGTGACGATTGTCTCGCGGAGTCGTTCGTTGCGGTATGCACAAGATCAAAGAGGCGGGCAAGGTCACCGCCGCAGAGGGGTAGTTTGATAGGTTGGCGAGAAGTCGGCGTCAGCGCTCTGAGCATGGTTCGAGCTGAGGTCGACGAGGAAGGACATCGCGGTATGCTGCAAGGAGCCCGGTCAGAGGTCGTCGAACGCAGAGAGCACGACCACATACGAATGGGAAGCTCGAAGTTGACTCAGACTGTGGCGTACTACTTGTGCGAGTGACTGTCCCACATGCCTTGCGCTGAGCGAGGAGGCGAACCCTTGCACGGGTTCTGCGGAGCGCTCACTACATCGAGCCACTGCCAGTGATAGCCTGAGTGAGCCTCTTGCGAACCCAGCGTAGCGCCGCGTCGTGGTTGTAGTCGTTGTCGGGTGCTGGACTGAGCGACTACTGACGGCTGCAATGCGAAGCTACCTGCAGAAGGGCCTGGCGGTGACAACGGCCGAGAGGGCTGGTAGTGACAATACGTGCATGAGCGAGTGGTAGGACGCCTGTCGGGAGGTCAGTGCTGACCAACATGATATCTACCTAATCGCGGAGAGACATACTGTGATATGGGCGAGAGCGGTGCGCACATGCGCGCGAGTCTTGTTCAACGGCGTGGAGAGCTGCAAGCCTTGAATGTGGCGTGACGCGTCATAACGGATCGAATCTGTAGAGTCACCGAGCGTGTTGAGCAAGCAATGCCCTGGTCTGGTATCGATGAGGTTGACGTCGGCTGCAGTATCCCGTTAGCTTCAACATTCGTCGCACAACGAACTGTACGCTGAGCTCACGGTGCGCGTGAAGCAATGAAAAGCTGCAAGCTGGCCGTGCATGGGTCTGGTGTCCATCCTCGATAGAGCCGGTGAGGAGAACGGACAGGCATAGGCGAGCCGATTATTGCTATCAGTCGTGCAGTAAGCAGCTCGGGAAGCAGCGGTGGCGGCCACATGGTGTTCCAATGAAGTGTTGGGGGTAGAGTGCTGAGACGGCGCGGTCTACGGTTTCGTATGGTCCGCACCAGCCCCGCAAGGAGCGACACATTTGATGCCTGTAGGATCACGCGTCGGGGCATGATTTAAGGGCAGTCATGCTATTCGCGGGTTTGGGGTAGCGCAGGAGAAGTATGGCGACCGAAGACGTCAAGGATTCTCAGCGACATGAGGGGAAGAGGAAGAGACGCGATCTGCATCCGCCGGCGCCTGCTCAACTTGGACACCCGTTTGTCGTTCCCTTTTCGACTCTTCCGTCAAACCGCGCTCTACGAATGGAATCAGCGCAAGACAATCGGTCAATGCTCGACAGACGACGTGACTTTAGTTCGATGCTCGTCTCGTAGCCACATTATACCCAGGCTTGCTGTTGAACGCGTGCCGCTCAGACGTCCCGAGTGCAGGCGGGTCGAGCTTGGACTCTTTTGTGTTCCGCCGTGTGCATCGCGTCATCGTCGCGACCTCTTTCATACCCTTCTTCAAGGTGGGTACAACCTGTTGTTCTGAAGGAACGAGGTGAAGACTGACCGTGTTGGACTACAGTCTCACCGACCGCCGGCAAGTCCAATCGGTGCGCGTTGGCCTTACGGTGCGACCGCGCAGGCTCATAAGCAGTCGTTTCAGATGTATTCCCGCATAAATCAAGAAGCTACGTGAGCGTGTCGAGGACATTTCGTGTTGTATCCGCGAGCTTGGTGACGCATCGAAGGCGTCTCCTGCACTCTTGCGCGACGAGCGTATCAAACTCAAAGCCCATCACGAGGCCGCAAACACTTATACGACGTAGGCTCGATTTTCTGACAGAGACATGTACGTGCTACTCGACCGCCATGCCGGGTACGCTCGCTATCGGCGAGCGGTCTCGCTGCCGTCTCGGACGTGAGTGAACCTCTTGTAGATACTTAAACACGGCTGACACACGCAGGCTAGGCTTCTGACGAGCCTTGACACAGCCCGACCAACAGCGATGTACGTGCAACGGTCGAGAAGCCCGGATTGTCGACATCGTCCAGCGCGAACCCAAACACTCGACTCTTTGGGAGACGTCTCGCAGTTGCACTCAAATTGGCCGCGAAGTCCTTCATTCATTCTTCCTGCATGGTTGGTCCAGTTTTTCGCGCGCAGATAGAGGTCCCCGCTGTCACACCACATGGCGATTCAGCCGCGCACGTCGTACTGTGACATCTACAGCATCAACAACACATGCGGCGTGTTTATCCATTGCTCTATATGCTCGTTCTACGCGGAAGCCTGATCACCATTGCCGAGCAAGATCTTCAGGACGGCGGCCTCGGTGCGCATGACTCTGCGCTGTTCTACGTCGTGTCCGCAATCACCGCACTTGTCTCGATCTCCAGACCGGCTTTCTCGCCCAATGCGGGTAAACCTGTGGGTCTCACTTGGATGAGCGTAGTCATTGACGGAGGCGTCGTGGAAAAACTCGAGCGGACTGACATTCAGATCGGGTACGCAGCACGGGTCGCGAGACGGGCTAAGATTCCGCCAGAGTAGCAGGTGAGGTTCGGAGAAACGTCGTGACCAGTGACAAGAGACGGGCATGGTCAGATTTCTTGGAGCTTGACAAGATAATTGATAGTCGAATAGGGACAGGAAGGATTAGCAGGGCAATACAGAAGGAGGGTTTAGGCAGATAGTGGGTCGTTCTCAGAACGAGCTTCAGTGGCATCTGTGCACGGTGCAGGTCACGCTGTCATGGTTGAGACCTCAGCAAAAAATGCACTGTAAACAAGGTTTTTATATCGCCAAGTACGAGTGTGGACGGGTCGATTTGGGTGGTGTATATTTGGCATCGGTGTGGCGCACGGCGTAGCGTGTGTTGTAGACGAACGGTTGCCCCCACTGTGTTTGCGTCTCAGCTTGTGTCACATAATGTGCGCATCGTGATACTCATAGGGGGAGGCTTTAGACTCGTCTAGTTCCAGGCGGAGCGCGCTCCTGTCGGCTGTAAAGGCACAGTCAGGAATACGTGGCGCGGCGCAATACAAACACAAAGGAGCACGTACCTGGCTCATGGCTGTACGGCACAGCTAGGCCAGCTCACACTGCCCATGTGCATACAGCACTGGGCCAGAAATCCTCCCGGTGTGGAAGGGAAAGAGGACAACGGGGCGCACCGACGTTTGCATTCGGTGCTCGCGAAACTCCAACACCTGGTTGCATTCTGCATTCTGCATTCAGTGCTTCGAACGAACCCTTCCCTGACATTCATTCACAGAGATACATGTAGAGAATCGCACGGCATGTATGATATTTTAGCGAACTGTCACAAATACAAGCTCAAGTCCACCACACTCGCCCCTCGAAGCCATGCACCAGGGTCCGTGGCAAGCCGCGATGCAGAACCGCTCATGCAGTGGTCGATCCACGCCAACAATCTGTCCAATTCTCACCACGAGGCCAAGTCTCTTCAGCGGTAACAATGACGCGGTGCTTGCCGATGAGTGTCGTGCAGCTCGGGGTTTGGAGGAAGACTCGATACTCTTCAGGGATCCACAGAAGCATCTCTCCTGATTTACTCACGATCCATCCGTCCTCGAGCACAGAGTGTTTCAGAGCCATGGCAGGGTCATCGTCGCTGTCTGATGATCGTGTCAGAGCTGCCTCTACGTCCCAAACACGTATCGTCGAGTCCTGCGAGCCCGAGACGATGGACTTCCCGCCGGGTGTGAATGCTACAGATATCACCGAACTTGAACGTCCGTGTAGTATGGCAAGCTGCTCTCCGGTTGCTGCGTCCCACAGACATATGGTGCAGTCATTCGAGCCGGTAGCGATAAACTGGCCATTGGGTGAGAAGGTAATGGAACGAATGTAGTCGCTGTGACCTTCAAGAGCAAGAATCTGTTGTCCCGTACTGATGTCCCACACTCGGCCAACAGTGTCGTCTCCGCCAGACGCGAGGTGCGTACCGGACGGTGAGAACACGATGCACCGGATGTAGTCGCTCGCCTGAAATGGCTGGTGCGCAGGCTGGCCAGTCTCCCTGTTCCAGACGTGTGTCCTTCCTCTGGAATCGCCAGCAGCAATGAGCTGGTGATCGGGCGAGTAGGCGACCGCTAACACGTAACCATCGCAATGCAGAGGACCGACGCTTGATGGCTGCCTCGTGGCAACGTCCCAGATGCGCACGGTTCCGTCATCGGAACCTGACACAAGCCACTGAGCATCGGACGAGAATTGCACCGCATTGACCACGCTCTCGTGGCCCTGCAGTGGCTCACCTATGGCGCCTCCCGTCTGCGCTTCCCAAAGCCTCACAGTGCCGTCTTCCGATGCTGACGCAATCAAGCGTCCATCTGTCGATATCGCGACGGAGTTCACAGGCTCCGTGTGTCCCATCAATGGTGGAAGCGTCGGCTCCCCTGTCTGTGCGTTCCAGATGCGGACCGATTTGTCGGCGGAGCCTGAAACAATGAAGCCACCGTCGGCCGAAACCGCCACCGCGTTCACATTGTCGTCATGCGCCGGCAATGGCTTGATTTCAGTTTGGCCACTTCCAACATCCAGGATCCTGATGGTGCCATCCGCAAGGCCCGAGGCAATGTACAGACCATTGGGTGAAAATGCGACGGAATAAACCCAGTTCGAGTGACCCTGCAGAACTACCGACGAAGGTTCTCCCAAGTCCTCTGCCAGAGTCCACAGGCGTACACTGCTGTCATACGCTGCTGATGCAAGAGTTCGTCCGTCTGGAGAAAACCTTACAGATAGAACTGGGCCCGTATGACCGTTCAGCGTTGTAATACATCTCCCGGTCCGGGCTTCCCAGAGTCGAATCTCACGGTCTTGAGAACCAGAGGCAAGCTTATCTCCGTCTGGAGAGAACGAAACACTCAATACATAGCCAGTGTGCCCTCGGAGCGGTTGTCCGCCAGGTTCACCGGTTGCGGTCCGCCACAATCGGATCGTTTGATCATCAGAACCCGAGGCCAGGAAATCACCGGCAGTTGAGAAAGCGACTGCGTTGACATCTCCGTCGTGTCCCACCATCACAAAGACTAGTTCGCCTGTTGTGAACCTCCAGAGGCATACTGTCTTGTCGTACAATGCTGATGCGAGAAAAGCACCATCCGGTGAAAAATTCACGCTGGTGACCCTCCATGAATGGCCCCGCAGCCGCCGTGGACTTGCCTGCGTAATTGTGATGTCCCATATGCACACCTCGCCCGCCTCAGTGCCCGCCGCAATATCCTTACCGTTGGGGGCAAAGGCAACGGAACGGACCTCGCCGGCGTCGCTGTTCAGAGGGGACATCACCCCTTCGCCAGACCGGGTGTCCCAGACGCGCACATTACCATCATTGGAGCCTGACGCAAGGACAAGACCATCAGGCGAATATGCGACAGAGTTCACCGAACCAGTATGGCCGGCAAGAGTCATGATGATTTGTCCGCCGTGGCGGTCGATTCCGAACGTGTCAACCGAGATCAGGCTTGTAAATAGTCCAATGAATCTTCGATAGATGAGCGAGTCCTTTCCCGCAAAGGGGAGCGCCGACAAGTAGATGTGTGCAGCACTTCGCACGGTTGCTTCTCGGGAGGACGCAACAAAAGCACGGGCCGCGCGGAAGAATTGAGATAGTTCCGCATTCTGGACCTGTGGAAATATAAGTGTGAACAACAGCCATCAATAATGCAAGTCACACTCACAGCTGAAGTTGCAAGCTGTAACATTGCGGCGGCTCGCGATATCCGGCCTAACACACTCATCACCTCGAGCCAAAACAAGAACTGTGAGCAGAATAGCTTTTCAATGTCGTCGTCGAGCCATGTAGATCCTGCATAATCTACTGCATGATAGATCCATTGGATACACGCATACTCCAGGGAGAGGGTGATGCTGCTGGGTTTGACCTCTGGATTGGGTTCATAGGATGACCGGACATTTGACACGTTACAGCTGTTTCCAAACCGGTTGTCGCCGGCGGAAGGCGGCTGCCTCTCGCCGACCCGAAATTATCCGGCCCATATCTCCTCAACCCTTTCTCCGATCGTACTCAAAATTATACTAATGGGATCGCCTCGATCCGGCCCAGCGACTGACGTAGCGAAAATGGCGAAAATATCACATTTGAATTTCGCCTCTCCCTCACTTTGTCCGTTCGGCAGTGCTCGATTTAGGCATCTTGAGCCATTATACGACCCACCAGCATAAGTAACAGAGCTTTTAAATCAGCTTAGCGAATCGATTGCGGTGACAGAGGTGCTCAACCTCGCTTTACTGCGCACTGTGTCTCGGGTCCACCTGC
>Ga0247815_10001412_pt1 | contig 18422 bp, 17 predicted proteins | sample UWRJL194509B1_FD_181014 | JGI IMG/M metagenome (GOLD analysis project Ga0247815, IMG submission 181014) | Plant litter microbial communities from Arlington Agricultural Research Station in Wisconsin, United States - UWRJ-L194-509B-1 | ecosystem: Environmental > Terrestrial > Plant litter >...
CTTTTGCCAGTTCCTGCCATTCCCGTAAGCCAGAAGATCTGTTGGCCGGTGAGGTCTTTGATCCACGCCTCGATGTCACGCAGTATTTGAACGCGTGTGCCCTCCATGCAACCCTTCTCGATCTGGCTGCCGTACACCGCTTTAGCGACGTATCGCGACTTTAGCACTTGGAAGAGTTAGATGCAGCTCGAGTGCCAGGGAGTATCTCACTTTCTGCAATGCTCTTCTGTATGGCGTCCTGGAAGCAATTCAGGATGGACTGCATGAGCCCTAAAGCAAATTGTTTACACGCACCGACACGTTTGGCACGTTCCCATAGAAGTGGTTATTTGTGGTCTGATTGGTGTTATTGATCATGCCAACCGGGCCGTTTGTGTGGCTTGCGTTCGAGCTTTGGGTCATGACTGCTGCAGGAACTATACCCTTGTTGTTGTCCCATTTGATATCGGAAGGTGGTACATCGAGACCGGGGATGCTAGGTACTCCAGGATTCGTGGTCATGATGGTAGTCAGGGGATGCGTGCGGAGATCGCGAAGAACGCCAGCAGTGGGAAGGCAAGATTAATCACGCCGCCAGGCAGTTTGCCTGCAGTCTACCGCGTGGCAAACACCGGAGGCATTGCGTAAGATTGGGGACTGATCGGCGGGTTACAATGGCATGGGTCACCCTGCTGTTGATGAATCGCGAAGACAGCTACGGTCGCTTCTCGCCTAACCTATACCCCTCGTTCAAACTCTCAAGGTAGGGGTCATTTGTATCTCGATGCGTATGTGGGTGCTGGTTTGTGCCCTAGAAAGCCTTGAGCGCAGGAGCATGGGCACTTTGATGAGCCCCTTTGAGGGTTATCTCCTTTGTTGCTAGGGTCACCGCTGCCTTTCACATCTTTTGGTACGCTCTCGCGGCTTCTGCGGTGTGGCGAGAGAATCTCAAAGCTAGTGACGATTGGTACGAGTGCAGAAGACACAGAGAAACCTGAGAAACGCGGCGCACCCGGTCGAGGGCGCAGGTTCAGGACAAACGCGGCTTCGGCGTGCTCCACACGAAGGCCAAAGAGCTTACCCTACGCTCGCTCCACAGGCGTAGGCCTTGCGTAAGTAGATTATTACACCGACAATGACATCTTCCTCAAGTTCAAGAAGTTTTCAGATGATACTCCGAGCCGTATATCGGGAGACCATGGCGCACTCGAAGACCGTATGTTCAAACTCCGTTTCCGGTAATAGCCGAACGGCCCTCGACCTCTGACACCTTGCGCCAGTTACGCCGCACCAGTCGTAGAATCTGACATGAGCATAAGCCTCCTCATCACACAATCATGCTACGCCCAATTGGACGCGCCGCACACCTTGATGTTGAGTACCAGCCATCCGCCCTTCCTCGAAACTTCCCACTCCCGTACTACATCAACCGCCTATCTGATGCTTCCTCGCTCCGCGTCCCTGGTGGTGGCGCGCAATAAACCCGCCGTCGTCATCCTTTATACCTCTTCGCGCTCTGCGCAGCAATTTGACGCCAGTCTTCTGGAACGGCGTGCATGGTAATGGATTGGGATCTGATGTGGCGTCGACGGTGTTGCATTGATGAGTCAGATGGGCGGTGTGAGCTTGTTCACGAGTCAAAATGTGGTTTTGTGATGAGCGAGAAAACATTGAAACCGTCAAATCTAAGCTTTGAGCGGTGAAGAGTGTGAGTGGAATGTTGGGCGCGACGGCAGTCATTTTCGATCGGGCGAACCTTGGGTGTTCAATCGACGGCAGATGGCCCACAAGCGGTAACAAGTCATGTGTGATGAAGATTGGATGTGCCTTCTTTGAGTCGTGCGCATTGAACACAAGCCGAGATGGTGCTGAGAGCACACGTCGTGTGAGTCAGCTCGCTTAGCGAAACGGCGCATCGAACTTGCGCACACGCACCTAGTATCAAAGTCGCGCACAACCAATATTCTCTGAATAGGCCGTGCGTGTTTGTATACGATGCGAACGCTGAATCGCGTCGCGCGCTGTACAACACATAGACGCCTCCTCCATGTGACGAGCGGGTCCGCAGGCGGTAGTGTTGAAGAATGACGCTCTTCGGCGCAGATTCCAGAGGCGTAGGGATGTTCGGACTTGTCAGCGAGAAGGATGGCGATCGAGGCAGAAGGGTAAAAGGGGCAAGTTGACGCGAAGCCGGCAACCCGCCGGCACCACCATCGTCACCTTCTTTCGCGCTTCTCGCGACCTCGCCGATCACAAGCCCTCCGCCCAGGCACTTGTGGACGATGATTCTTCTCCGAATCTCCGGGATCCCGCGCCAAACGCGTACCCAATCAAGCAGCTCTTCCACCTACCTTGATCTCCAGGTCACAGATGCTGCGCGTCGGCGTTGCATTCTTGCTTGCCTCTGTATCTTGGGCTGCCCAGGTCCCTTTCATCCAGAATCTAGACAGCTTCCCTGCCCCAGAGCAAGACTTGCGCGCGCTGAGTATCGAACAGTTCACGGCATTCAGCCACCCTGCGTTCCCAAAGCACAGTGTCCGCATCAAGCAGCTGAAAGACCTCTGTGACAACAAGTCCAAGTACGTATATCTGCACTCGTGGGATGTACACTCTAGTTCTAATGCCCGCATTTTCGTGCAGGTCGTACTCGGGGTACATCAACGTCGGGGCGCGACACCTCTTCTTCTACTTCTTCGAGAGCCGGAGCAGCCCTGATGAAGACCCAGTTGTCATGTGGATAAATGGTGAGCATCTCTTGAATCCTTAGTGGTATTCCAATCCAATCGTTTCGCAGGCGGACCAGGTTGCTCGAGGTGAGTAAGGCCGCTGCTGCGTGTGAGCTGATGAACCCGCTAATCGGGATTTCAGCTCCCTAGGCGCATTCATGGAGCTCGGTATGCATTACATGGCAAACCTGTATCCGTCCTTATCGTTCTGTAATGCCAGGTCCTTGCAACATCCATGACGAGCATGGTCCCAAATACAACCCACATGCATGGAACACAAAGGTCCGCCTACGGAATAATTCATACCTGCTTCTTAAGCTCAAAGGTCACAGGCAAACGTGTTCTTCCGCGACCAGCCGGTCGGCGTCGGTTTCTCTTATGCTACACATGGCGAAAGCGTCGTGCGGCTTCTCAGCTCAAACGCTCTAGACAATCATGCTGACAACTCGGCTAGAGCACGACCGAGGACGCCGCTGTCGACGTTGTCGCCTTCATCACGATCTTCTTAGAGACGTTTACCGCGTTCAAAGGCCGTTTTTTACACTTGAGCGGGGAGAGTTTCGCCGTCAGTCATGTTCCTTGGCTGGCGTACGTTGTGGCTGACGGCTTGCACAGGGACACTACCTTCCTATTTTCGCATCCACCCTGTACGATTACAATACGGTGGCAGTCGCAGATGGACGCGAGCCTATCAACCTGGCGTCGGTTCTCATTGGCAATGGGGCCGTAGACTTTGCGATGTAGTTGTTCCCTCACTCCTCGCGTTGGCATTGTGCTGACGATCATGACCAGGCGATTCCAGTCGTACTACAAGATGGCATGTACAGCTGAAAGCGGCCTTAAGCCCGTCCTACCGATCTCAGTCTGCGTTCGGATGCGTCAAGTGGTATGCAGGCTCTCCATCATCCTACCCGATTCGTCTGACTGATTTCCATGATTTGCTCAGTTGCCCCGGTGTCAAAAATGGTTTAAGGAGAGCTGCGCGGACCAGTTAGACGCTATATCCTGCAGCGCAGCGATAAAGTTCTGCGAATCCGAGACCTCAGTGCCGTTCCTCGCAAGCGGAATCAACCCATTCAACATTGGCGCACCATGCGACGGTACCCTCGATACCACTGGCTGCTATCCGGCTATGGGGTACGCCAGTCTCACCTCACGCGTTATGAGTTCCGATTCATCTGACTCTATAACGACAGGTACATTGAGAAGTGGCTTGACCGGCCTGATGTGCGCGCGATGCTTGGTGTATCAGAGAGCATCGGGAACTTTAGTAGCTGTTCAGACGATGTAGGTTTCGCGTTCGACAGGAATCTCGACATTGTTCGCCCGGCAAAGTCGTATGTGGCTGAACTGCTGGAACGAGGAGTACGAGTGCTCGTTTACGTCGGTACGCTCGCACGTCTCCCACACCCCAACGAACCTAGCCTGACCCCCGATCTCTTTTCAATCTCGCAGGCACCTATGACTGGAAATGCAGCTGGCTTGATAACCTCGCATGGACGAATGCCCTCGATTGGACTTACGGTGCCGCGTTTGCTGAGAAGCCGTTGAAGGCATGGAAGGTGGACGGGTTGCGAGCAGGGCGGACAAAGAGCGCGGGAGGCTTGACGTATGCAACAGTTGACGAGGCGGGACACATGGTGAGTCCGGCGTTTGGCAATGTGAGACGAACGATCGCTGAGGACAGGGCAGGTACCGTACGACCGTCCGGTGCAGGCGTTGGTCATGCTAAATCGATGGTTGGCGGGCGAGAATCTTTGATTCAGAGGTGATCTACGGAGCGTGTAAGATTTGGTTGCGGGGACTCCGAACAATGTCGAGCTTGTATCCGTGTGGCGATCTAACAAGACGGCGGTAGAAGTCGCGGCACTCATTTCGACCGGCCAGGCCATTTTGAATTGCTCTTCAAGAGCCGTGGTGGTACGATCACATGGATCGCATCACCTCTGTCTCATGCCAGTCACATTTTGTCCATGCAAACAACTTTCGTGCCCGTTGGATGTATGGATACATGGCCAGGGGTTGATCATTTCTGCAACCACTCTTACCTGATTAACCAGTCCAATTCAATTTTCTCGATCTATTTCAAACCGGCGCTCACTTCAAAAGGAAAGCAAATCGAAATTCAAACCGAGGCTGTGGGAACATGCCGGTCGCTGTTTGCCGGAGCTGCGCTCTTCCTCGTGCCGCTCGATAGGTAGCGTCTACACCGGCTCTCTGGTCCAATAGACATCTTGCGGCACCGCAACGTGTGACGCAACACGTTGCGGTGGAGCCGGCACGTCTGCGGAAGTAACTTCCGGCGCATCTTCTCCCGCCCTCTTCCTCATTGTTTCCACTCTCTGTTCACGCCTGGTGCCTCTTAATCGCAATAAACATGCATTATTCTCTGTTCCAAATATGTATGTAACTCGCCAAGTAACCCATTCCTCAGTCAAGTGCACTGTAGTGCCTGCAAGTCAGCCGCCACCACCCTGTGGCCTGACTCTACCGCAAGGCAGCACCACCAGTAAATCTAGCAGAATCTCAAGGATGAAGCTGGTCCTGAGGAAACAGATTTGGACGTTGGGTACCAGAGAATGAGACACTGCAACAAATGATGAATAGCAAATCGACAGTTCAGACGTCATTGACTTTTGCTCGCCTCCATCTCTCTCGTCATATGCTGGCATAGTAGAAAGTAAGTCACAGCACTATTGGGGAGGTACTGCTAGCATTTTCAAACGAGGCGACCCACTTCACGTGAAGCATGCGATTATTGGGTTCTTTCCCACCCAAATTACATCTTGGCATTGAGAAATTGGTGCCCACAGAAGAGTCCTTGTTGGAGCATGATGATTGCTCCTGTTTCATTGCACAGAACCCGTAGTCAGTCCGGATGTACTCTGAGAGATTGAGACTCTGCAACCTCATTTTCAACAAAGCTGTGCACACGGGTTGTGTTCAGAATCAAGTCTTACTGTTAAAAAGCATAAAAATTACCAAATATGTTCCTCTCAGGGTGTGTCGTTGTACCCATCAGGAGGCCGACATCGTGCATCGACCCAACAGTTTTATAGCACCTTCACTCAGGGTTGAAGCTTTTTGCGGCACTCAACAAACTTGCGAAGCACTCCTTTGCACACTGCCCATGTAATAGTAATACAAAACGGCAATAGACATCTATTCTCGCGGAGGAGAAGGTGTGCGAGGGGATGTGCCGGGAAATGCATCCGCAAATGCGCCGGCCCCACCGCAACATGTTGCGTCACACGTTGCGGTGCCGCAAGATGTCTAATGACACCGCTTCGCGTTAATCCGTCGATCAATACCGGCTGTAACTGATCCTCTTGCCGCTTCAATTTCCAATTCCTTCCCAAACAGCGCGCCACAGTTGCTTCTGACGTGACACGTCCTCAACGGTGGTGCCGGAGTTCGCCTGTACGTTTCTGAGCGCGAATCGCGCGTTCACATTTTCGTCCCTTTTTCTCTCCGCGTCTGAGTATGCGCTCGTTCTTTTTTTGCGCGTTTTGGTTCTTCTGAGGTTTCGCATGCTTGCATGCATAGATCATGATCAATTCATGAGTTTTGGGACTTCGTGACGGATCTGTTGTACTTATAGATGTTCATAATCGTATGGATACCTGTGATATATCTTTGGCTCTCATTTAAACATTAAGCCTGAGGAAATATATTCTGCTAAAGTGCGGAACTGCACGTAGGAGACTACACTGCACGAGAACGAGGATCAGATTTGTCCACACGCCAGCAAGAAGCCCAGGATTGCCCTCTGTGCCAGCCGTGTTTGTCAAATAACACGACCACCCGGGGAGGCTCTCGATCGGCGTGTAAGTATAGGCGGTACTCTGCCGGTACCCATAGCAGCAGTTCGCCGGATGGTGCTTGTAGCCATCCGTCGTCCAGAATAATAACGCGCATCGGTGTGACCACTTCACGGTCGCCATCGCTTGCTGGGCATGCAATAATGGCCCGGGTACCATCCCAAACACGAATGGTATTGTCGCTGGAGCCCGACACGACGGAGTGAATATCAGGTGTAAATGCTACTGACCACACCATGCCGCGGTGTCCTGCCAGTAGTGCAATAGGCGCACCCGTCAACGCGTCCCAAATACGGACTGTCATGTCATAGGAGCCAGTCATAATGAGTCGGCCATCCGGAGAATACGTCACCGAGTTCACATCAGTCGTATGTCCTGTGAGAGTGAAAACTCGTTCTCCCGTGCTGATGTTGTAAATCCAAACACGGCTCGTGCCATGCTGCCCGCCAGCCACAATTTGTGTTCCATCGGGTGAGAACCCAATGGAACACACATCACTCATATTTGTTTGAAGCGGGGTGCGTGCTGGCTGGCCGGTGTCGCTTTGCCAAAAGTTGATATATCCGCCCTGATCTCCTGCAGTGACAAGCCTGCCATCGGGCGAGACGGCGACTGTGCTCACCCAATTGTCACAGCAAAGTGGGCCCACTATAGAAGGTTGTTGTGTCGCAACACTCCAGATACGTACGGTCTTGTCGTCCGATCCCGATACAAGCCACTGTGCGTCAGGTGAGAAGACCACCGCTCTGACATCATCGGAGTGGCCCTGCATTGGCTCGCCAACCGCCTTGCCGGTTTGCAGTTCCCAGAGCCTAGCCGTGTGATCTCCTGACCCAGAAACAATGAGCCTCCCGTCAGACGAAATAGCTACCGAGCGCACCAGGCTCGTGTGCCCGAGCAGCGGTGGGAGCCTTGCGCCACCGGTATGCGCATCCCAGACACGAACCGAACGATCATTACTGCCAGACACAATGACTGCATTGTCAAGTGATACTGCGACCGATTTCACGTCATCTGTATGCCCCGTTAGTGTGCGAGAGTCGGGCATGACCAGGGCGGAGGCAGTTTTATTGTCCGTCAATTTGTTTGTCGCAGTCGGCTGGACCTTCAATCTAGCGCTAGCGTTCCAGATCCTGATAGTGTGATCATCGGATCCCGAGGCAATGTACAAACCATTGTGAGAGAATGTGGCCGTACGAGCCGTCTTGGTGTGACCTTCGAGGACGACGGAGGACCTCTTTGCGAATAACCTCGGTAGACTCGAGAGACAAACGCTCTTTCCATACGATGACACCAGCGAAAGCCCGTCTGGAGATAGGTTGACAGATATTACAGGGTTCGAGCCACTGTGCACCGACGCAAAGTTCTTTCCAGTCTGGACGTCACAGAGGATGATATCGCCCCCAGAACCGACAGCAATCTTTTGACCATCTGGTAGGAAACAGAGGCTGTAAACTGGCTCGTTGTGACAGGATGGAAATTTACGCCTCATCCTTCCTGTGGCAACATCCCATAACCGAATCATGCGATCTTCTGAACCGGTGGCTAGGGTTAGACCGTCTGGGGAAAAGGCGATTGAGTGAACCTTGTCGGTGTGACCCTTTAGCACGGCCAGCCGCTGGTATGTCTCCGCATTCCACAAGCAGACAGTGTTGTCTAGTGAGCCCGACGCGAGGTAGGACCCGTTCGGCGAGTATAACACAGTTGATACAGCACTAGAGTGGCCGCTCAGCCGTTGTGCCGCAATATGGGGATCGGCAAGGCTCCATATACACACAACACCGCCTTCGGTTCCCGACACGACGCTCTTATGATCGGGAGAAATGGAGACAGACCAGATTATACCATCCCCGCTACGCAAGGGTATCATTACCTCTTCGCCAGTGCGCATATCCCAGATGCGCACGGTACCGTCGGCTGATCCTGAGGCGAGGAGCAGACCATCAGAAGAGTATGCAATCGAGTTCACCGGTCCCTCATGGCCAGTGAGAGTCATCAGAAGCCGTCCTGCGTGGTGGGAGACGCCGATTAGACCGACTGAGATGAGACCGATGCACAGCGGAACAAAGTCCTGATACACGAGTGATTCTGTGTCGGCAAAAGGAAGAGCAGAAATATAGATGTGTGGAGCACTCCTGGATATTGCTTGGTGTGAAGACGCGACGAACGAGTTGGCATCTCGGAGAAATCGGGCTATTTCCTTATCCCGCACCTGGGTTGAGAAGTGAGCCATCTGTCCTAGCATTATCAAACCGAGTGACGTACTGTCGTAGCTGCGAACATGAGCATCGCGGCGGCGCGTTGGACCTGGTCGAGGACGCTCATCACCTCCAGCCAGAACAAAAGTCGTGGCCGGAATATCGTGCCGATTTTCTTCTCGAGACTTGTTCGATGGGAAGACCGTTGAGTCCATGATAAGAACCGCAAACGGAGAGTGTTCTTCGAGCTGGTGTCTATTTTCGATACTTCGAGCAGAGTGGAGATGTGATAGATCCACTGGAGACAAGCGTACTCGAGGGATAGCATGATGCTGTTTGGCCTCAACGCTGAATTTGGCTCGGAGGAAGATAGGCTCTGCGAGACGTTGAAGTGCAGGCGTTTCGCCAGCACCTGGAGGCACCCATAAGCCAGAGTCTCATGCCCAAGAAATTCCGATATCCGAATACGGCTTGAGGCACGACCGAACAGATAGTCTCCGAAGGATGCGTGCACAGGACGCAGACTGGCATCACCGTCATCGTCTGGAATGTGAATAACCGCATGGAGACGAGTCATAGCAGCGCGCAGCTGACCACTAGGCATATCAAGCAAGTCTTCCAGTGCTGCAAATGACAACGTCATCCGGGCAGAAAGCACTGCCGCAAGAATTCGCAGCAACGTCGTCAGCTGATTGGTCTCAACATCACCCACCTTGGCCGCATCCTCCACAATTACCGCGTACATGCGATCCAGAGGTTCTGTAGCTCCGATGCTGAGACTATCTCGAGAGGCGTTGAGTAAAGAATTGAACCTCGCCCTAGCGAGCTCAATGCCTGCGCCGAGGGTATGCCCTAGGGCCGTCGCAGCCACGATAAAAAGCCCATTGCACAAATCGACGAGCCTGTTGACGTCGTTCTCGGTGAACAACCCCCGCAAGGTTGACGTGGCGAATAGCCTGTTGTAGATGTACAGCCGGATGTCGGCGGTGACTTGCTCCTTGTCGACGGTGTGTAGACGGAGAACCTTGCTGAATGCATCGTCAGATACATGGGTGTCACGAATGTGCGTCTCCGGCCGCGAAGTAACAAAAAACTTGACCGGCAGCTTTACAGCAGACTCTGAAAAGGTGACGAGCGCCTCGAGCATATCGGAGACAATGCGATGGGTTTCTGCATCATCGAGTGCCCCGTTCTCGGTCAACTGCCCGCCGCATTCGTCGATGGCGTCAATGACGAAAAGTATTGGCACGAGCGAGTCCTTGAGTGCAAGCAGAGGCTTGTACAATAGCTTCTCAACCTGCACTCTGACCTGCTGGTGCAGGACATCCGGATCCAGCGCTAGCTCTGCAGCGAGGGTCTCAGCAAACTTGACTGACTGACGTGCCATGAGCAGTGCGAGAGTTGGAACCACGCAGCGCACATCGCGTTGTCCGCTCACGCCCGTCGATCGCGAACAGAAGAAGCTGCCGCCGAGGATGATCTCCAAGTCACCATTTGCGCGCGAACAGACGGTCCAGGCGATGGCGCTCTTGCCTGTTCCCGCCATTCCCGCCAGCCAGAATATTTGAGGCCCCTTGAGGTCTTTGATCCACGCGTCGATGTCGCGTAAAACTTGAACGCGCGTGTCTTTCATACACCCATCTTCGATTTGCGCGCCGTAAACCGCTCGAGCAACATGTCGCGAATTCAGAACTATAAAGTATTTAATGCCGCCCAGTTGATTTTCGAAAGTGTTTCTTACAGGTGGCGATTTTGATCTGGATGGCGTCCTGTAAGCAAGTCAGTTTGCAAGGCCATGCTCCTCTGTCCAAGCGCACTGATGCGTTTGCCATGGGCCTAGTCACAATGTTGTTTGTGACCGAATTATAGTTTAATAGGGCCCCTATTTGCCCATTTACGTTGTTCGCGTTTGTGTTGAGGCTGGAAACAGTTGTCGCGCTGCTACCGGACATAGCACTGGATTCAGCGCGTTCGACACGGCGTGCTCTTCGATCGCTACTTCTTCCAGGTCCCTGATCCATGACAGATAGCAATGCAGATAGAGCGAAAGCTAACGACGCGAGATTGTGAGGCGGTAGACAAGAGGCACGCCGTCGTACTGCCACTCAGGGCTTTGCCGTGCATAGCAAACACCGGAGGCAGCGAACAATGAATGGGAGCTGATTCCCAAGTTTTGATGACATGCAGTGTTCCGTCGTAATAACTGGGTAGCTCACATGAAACCACCAGACACTGGGATTTTACGTTATTGAGAAGTCGACAACACCACAGCCTATCACTTCTCTCAGAACACACCGGCGCGAACGATGTAGCTGACGTTTTACTGCGTAATTTGGTATATATGAGAGATCGAAGCCGAGGAAACGGAGCATAAAGGCATGCGCGAAGAAGGATACGAAAACACAGATATGGGATACCCGCCGGGCAGGCTTGTTGAAGAGGTGACAAGGAGAATGAACGGCGAGCAAACGAGAAGATGAACACGGGACAGGCAAACTAAGACATGCGCGATATCACAAACCCGGCACCCTTCCACGACCGCGTGCCCGCCCGACGTCAATTACAGCCCTTCGCCTGCAAGCCCCAGCCATTCCGGTTGGCCGTGGTGGCACGAGCCCCTGCTGGAACGCCAGTGTCGGAGGTTGAGCTGGCGCCGACGCACGGACTGGTCGGTTCATTCCGGCCGGAACTAGTCAGCATCTCGCATACACTCGTACAGTCTCATAGGCGTCCCTTAGTCTCCTGTATGCACTCGAAGATTCCATTGTATTCTAGATACACATTCAGAGCCAATAAATACGGGCCGAGCAGCTCAGCTGCTCGACAGTTGAAGTCTACTTTCTGTTAGCCAGTGGTCATCGCTGCTAGCTGCGCCAGTGGCAGTCGTTGTTGACACACTCGGGCCTGTAAAGATGGCTGTCGATATTGCGAAGGCGTGTGATGCAGGCTCAGAGGGAGCCCAAAGAGATGCTAGACAGAGGAGCGAGCTTGACATGACATGGCGGGTGGTCGGGGAAGCGTCCATTTTTGATTTGCAGACGATGAGGCATTGTTCAACAGGAAGGGTCGAGGTGCTTGGACGAGTAGTCGCTGTACTGTGACCAGCGATCGAGCGGCCAGCTCGGGCACCACCTGGACCGCCTTGTCGTCGCAGTCAGCTGCAATGAAAGAGGTCCCTGCGAATGAAAGAGTGTGTGCATCAGTGGTTGTATTTGGCAACATCGGAGCACGTCGGACGCACCTTGCACCAGTTACACCCCGCCAGTCGTTAAACCTAGCATGCGCATAAGCTTCCTGATCACACCATGCTAGAACGAGTTCGATTCATCACACACCTTGAAGGTAATGACCAATCAACCAGCCCTTCCTCGAAACTTCCCACTCCCGCCCTACATCGGCCAGGCGACCGGAAGCGGCGTCGAGGGCGTTGCGCTGAAGTCGGACTTGACGTCGTGGTAGTTCGAGCCGTGATGTTTGCGGGGCTGGTGGGCTTGCCCGCGTAATAGGAGACAGACCCGGGTTGAGGGATGATGACATTGTTGAAGACGAATCCGGAGGTTGAGCGGGCAGAAGGGTGAGCGGAAGATTGGGCGTGACCGTAGAGGTTTCGGTTGGACGAATCCTTGGTGTGCTCTCGAAGCTGAAGGGCCCACTAGCGGTAAGAAGTCCCGTGCAATGGAGATCAGGTGCTATTCGGTCAAGTACTAGTTGCGGGCAATGAACATAAAACGAGGTGGTGCTGAGAGCATATGCCGTGTGCGGGTCAGCTCGCTTAGCGAAACGACGCGTCGGACCTGGGCACACACACGTAGTCTCAAAGTTGCGCAGTTTGGATCTTCTCTGAATAGGCCGGGCGTGGCTGTATACGACGCGAACGCCGAATCATATCACGCGCTGTACAGCGGTGCAGCGTAAACGCCTCCGCCATATGGCAAGCAGATATGTGGCGTCAAAGTTTGCTGCTGTTCGGCTCGGACTCTAGAGGCGTGCGGGTGTTCGGACCTGTCGGCGAAGAGGGTGGCGATCTGAGGCAGAAAGGCGAAGCCGGCAAAACGCCGGCACCACCATTGTCACGCTGTTTCGCGCTTCTCGTCTCCTCGCCGATCACAAGCTCTCCGTGCAGGCACAAGTGAGCGATGATGCCTCTCCGAATCTGCGGGATCCCGCGCTGAATGCGCCGCCAACCACGTGGTTCTTCCTCCTGCTCCTTTCGTCGCATCCACACCGTGGACCCGATGCGCGTGGCCACCCTGGCCTTGCTTGCCTCTGTGGCTTGGGCTGCCCAAGATCCTTTGATTCAGAATCTGGACAATTTCTCTGCTCCCGAGCAAGATTTGAGCGTGCTCAGCAGTGAACGATTCACGACGTTCAGCCACCCTGCGTTCCCAAAGCACAGTGTCCGCATCAAGCAGCTCAAAGACCTCTGCGATAACAAGTCCAAGTACGTATCTCCGCACTCGCGGGATTTCACTCGGGTTTCAATGCCCGCGTTTTCGTGCAGGTCGTACTCGGGGTACATCAACGTCGAGGCGCGACACCTCTTCTTCTACTTCTTCGAGAGCCGGAGCAGCCCTGATGAAGACCCAGTTGTCATGTGGATAAATGGTGAGCATCTCTTGAATCCTTAGTGGTATTCCAATCCAATCGTTTCGCAGGCGGACCAGGTTGCTCGAGGTGAGTAAGGCCGCTGCTGCGTGTGAGTTGATGAACCCGCTAATCGGGATTTCAGCTCCCTAGGCGCATTAATGGAGCTCGGTATGCATTACATGGCAAACTTGTATCCATCCTTATCGTTCTGCAATGCCAGGTCCTTGCAACATCCATGACGAGCATGGTCCCAAATACAACCCATATGCATGGAACACAAAGGTACGTCTACGGAATACCTCATACCTGCTTCTTAAGCTCAAAAGTCACAGGCAAACGTGTTCTTCCTCGACCAGCCGGTCGGCGTCGGTTTCTCTTATGCTACACATGGCGAAAGCGTCGTGCGGCTTCTCAGCTCAAACGTTTTAGACAATCATGCTGACAACTTGGCTAGAGCACGACCGAGGACGCCGCTGTAGACGTTGTCGCCTTCATCACGATCTTTTTCGAGACGTTTACCGCGTTCCAAGGCCGTCCTTTACACTTGAGCGGGGAGAGTTTCGCCGTCAGTCATGTTCCTTGGCTGGCGTACGCTGTGGCTGACGGCTTGCACAGGGACACTACCTTCCTATTTTCGCATCCACCCTGTATGATTACAACGCCGTGTCAGTGGCTGACGGACGCGAACCTATCAACCTGGCGTCGGTTCTCATTGGCAATGGGGCCTTGGACTTTGCGATGTAGTTGTTCCCTCACTCCTCGCGTTGGCGTTGTGATGACGATCATGACCAGGCGATTTCAGTCGTACTACAAGATGGCATGCACAGCTGACAGCGGCGTCAAGCCCGTCCTACCGATCTCAGTCTGTGTTCGGATGAGGCAAGCTGTATGCAGGCTCTCCATCATCCTACCCGATTCGTCTGACTGATTTCCATGATTTGCTCAGTTGCCCCGGTGTCAAAAATGGTTTAAGGAGAGCTGCGCGGACCGGTTGGACGCGATAGCCTGCAGCGCAGCGATCAAGTTCTGCGAATCTGAAACATCGGTACCGTTCCTCGCAAGCGGAATCAATCCATTCAACATTGGCGCACCATGCGACGGCACCCTCGATACTACCGGCTGTTATCCGGCTATGGGGTACGCCCGCCCCGCTCCACGTGTTTGTGAATTCTGTTTTGCCTGACTTTAATCCGACAGGTACATTGAAAAGTGGCTTGACCGGCTCGACGTGCGCGCCATGTTCAGTGTATCAGAAAGCATCGGGAACTTCAGTAGCTGTTCAGATGATGTAGGTTTCGCGTTCTACAGGAATCTGGACATCGTTCGCCCGGCAAAGTCATATGTGGCCGAACTGCTGGAACGGGGAATACCAGTGCTCGTCTACGTCGGTACGCTCGCGCCTCACTCATACCTCAACGGACATAATCTGACCTCTGACCTCTTTTCAATCTCATAGGCACTTAGGACTGGAAATGTAGCTGGCTCAACAACCTCGCCTGGACGAATGCTCTCGAGTGGACTCATCGTGCTGCGTTTGCTGAGAAGTCGTTGAAGGAATGGATGGTCGACGGTGTGCGAGCAGGGCAGACAATGAGTGCGGGAGGCTTGACGTATGCAACTGTTGACGAGGCGGGACATATGGTGAGTTCGGCGTTTGGCGATGTGAGACGAACGGTTGTTGAGGATAGGCAGGTGCCTTACGACCGTCCGGTGCAGGCGTTGGTAATGCTAAATCGATGGTTGGCGGGCGAGGACCTCTAATCGAAAGGTTACTTGCCACGTGTGTAATGCAGCGTTTGACTTAAGAGAATTCAATGTCAATTTTGTGGTTGAGCGGTGATCTACCTTTGTGGCGGAAAGCCATTGCGTCATTATCGAGCAGTCAAGTACGCTCTTGTATAGCCGTTATCGTTTAGGTACGTCAATCTCGTCAGATTGCTACTTCGTGCGGCCCAGATTCTGTCCTTGTGCATGACTGTGGTTTTGGGCGTGCGAATCTGTGGGTTGAGCACTTTTATAACTACTGTTGCCTGATTCATCAGTCCAATTTGGACTTCTTGGTCTATTTTAAAACTGCACTCACCTCAACACGAAGGCAAATCAAATCGTGGCTGTGGCTGAAATGCCGGTCGCCGTTTGCCGAAACTGCGCTCTTCCTCGTGCCAATTCGACGAGCAGCGTACACACCGGTTATTTAATCCAATGGGATCGCTTCGCGCCAATCTTTCGATGGATTCAGGCTGTGACTGACCCTCGTGCCGCCTTGATTTCAAATTCGTTCCCAAATAGCACGCCGCAGCTCCTCTGACGTGACACGTTGTCAACGGTGGCGCCGGAGTTGCCTTGTACGTTGCTGAGCGCGAATCGTGCGTTCACATTTTCGTCTCTCTTTCCCTCCGCGCGTCCCAGTCTGCGCGCCCCCGTTCTTCTTTTGCTCGTTTTGGTTCTTCTGAGGTTTCTCATCGCGCTGCTTTTGTACCACTCGCTATGTCTGTTCCAAGCATCCCAGGTCGTGAAAGCCCAGGTTTCATCTACACTCTACATGGACCCCTTAGACATCACACATTCAGCACTGTCTTACTGGTTCTCTGGACCGTGTTTATCGCGTTAGCCATCGTTGTCCAGGAACTCGCCATCCGACACTCACGCACATTACCGCCACAACGGCCTTGGTACGCTGATTCGACCTTGCCCCTGTACTCTGTTCTGCGTACAGTGTTTGCCCAAGTGCATGGTCCGATAACAGGCTTGCATCTCGCGCGGCTAGCGGTTGGTAGCCTTCACTCGCGAGCCGGCAGCGGCCCGAGAACGTGGATAGAACTGTTCTGGCTCGCAGACCGTCGCTGGAGCGGGCCGGTCGGCGTCTCTTATTCATTATGGACATCTACGCGGAGACGAATGCGTGTTTCGACGTTCTTCGTTGCACTATGCGCTCTCAGTTCTATCGCCCTCGCAACACCAATCTTCTTCAGTCGCGCCTATGAAGCAGAGAAGTCTGGCAGTGGTATCCGCTATGCAGCAAGTTCCATGAGCGTATTGTCGCTGGAGGCTCTAGCGTCGGGCTCATCAAGTGATCAATTGGAAATGGGCTGGAAGCGGTGGAGAAAGGCGGACGGCGCGTCCGGCGTGGAGCTGTTCCCAAGGACGACTTACGTCGCTCAATCGCAGAGCTGGAGCTCAACTGCGGGCGACCTCTTCTTCGCAGGGGAGCTTTTGGGGAACAACGCGCGGCAGTCCGGTGTTCGCCTTCGCGGAGCTTGCGCCCCGGTTGGTGCCGCTGCTGAGCTCCCACGCGACATGGAAGCATTTCGCCAATACTGCAAACAAAATCTTGGCAACGTGCAATATTCTTCTGGTCAGTGTTAACCTAATATCTCTGCCGACCATACTGAGCCTTACTGTTAGATCAAAAGCCGCTCAGACCAACTGCGTCGATCGCCATGTGCTCATCCGCCGGACCCGCGCAGACCTTTAGCAACAACTTGAACCGTACTTCGAGCCTCTTCGTATGGTTCAACACCACGACGAGTATCCCACAAGAGTGCAATGGCAGTGCGGCACCCACATTCGCGTCTGCCTATGGCGTGATCCGCTGCGACACTTCGACTTCCATCGGTGATGCATTTCTCGCGGGTGACGACTTGGCGTTCCGCGACTTCTCTTTGAACCGGACCTTCAGCTTTGATGCGAACAATACCGCAACGGTGCTGGATCCCACGGCGGCGCTACTCGCTGAGATTAACGGTGACGGCGACAAGGACGTCGGCGACGACGAAGACGACGACGACGACGATGACGACGACGACGACGACGTCCATCCACTAGTCACGGCTCTTTTGAACACCGATCGGCACTGCTTCGCAAATACAGACGCTCAGAGAAGCACTTCGTTACTTATGGCCAGCCAACTCTGGACGGGCCTGACCCTCACACTGGCCCCACTCCTCGCCTCCTCGCCTATACAACAACCCTTGCACCTCCCAGCATCCCTAGCCCCGCCACTCGTCCGCGACTGGAAATTCTTCTACCCTATGCTCGGCCTTCTCGGGGCGTGGCTCATCGGGATCGTCGTCCTCACTGCAATCTTTCTGCGGCCGACCATGAGCGATTCGCTGGACGGCTACACTGCAGCGCGTCTGCTACTCGCTCAAGGGCCGTCACAAGTCCAGGACGAGCTGGTGGGCACGTTGGAGCAGGATCAGGCGATGATGGAGCCGTTTGCGAGAGTTGAGGTTGTGACGACGGGGAGAGGCGATAGGTGCTTGGCAACGAGGAAGAGGACGGGTTCTGGGTATGAACCAGTCTCGGTCAGGCAGATGACAGACCACTCTAAGTATGAAGCATAGTGTCCCTTATGTATTAGAAATTGGTTTTATAAACTTTGGATGTATTGTGGAAATATCTTGTAGCCCTTACTCGGTGTGTAGGTGCTCGGCAGGGTCCGTGACGAGGTTGGAAATTTACGGACTAGGACGTTCCACCGGCTACTGTCGACTTACTTTGTGAATGTCGGCGCGGAACGCTCTGCCTAGAAAGCGACGCGCGACAATTTCTCGCCGCATTCGCAGGACTTTCCGTCCTCGGGATTGCCTAAATCCTCGCCACCCCTGAGGGTTGTGACATGTGACCTGCGGCGCGCGGAGCTGCGGATCATCGAATTCACGGCCCGCCACGCGTCTCTTGCTCTTACAGGTCACAGACGATGCGCGTCGGTGTCGCGTTTTTGCTAGCCTCCGTGGCTCTCGCTGCCCAGGTCCCTTTCTTCCAGAATCTCGACAACTTTCCTGCTCCGGAGCAAGACTTGCGCGCGCTCAGCAGTGAGCAATTCACGACATTCAGCCACCCTGCGTTCCCAAAGCACAGTGTCCGCATCAAGCAACTCAAAGACCTTTGCGACAACAAGTCCAAGTACGTATCTCTGCACTCGCGGGATGCGCATTTGGTGCTCATGTCGGCGTTTCTTTGCAGGTCATACTCGGGGTATATCGACGTCGAGGCGCGACACCTCTTTTTCTACTTCTTCGAGAGTCGGAGCAGCCCTGATGAAGACCCAGTTGTCATGTGGATCAATGGTGCGTGTCTCTTGACTCGCCGAGGTGGTCTCAATCTGA
>Ga0247815_10001413_pt1 | contig 18415 bp, 20 predicted proteins | sample UWRJL194509B1_FD_181014 | JGI IMG/M metagenome (GOLD analysis project Ga0247815, IMG submission 181014) | Plant litter microbial communities from Arlington Agricultural Research Station in Wisconsin, United States - UWRJ-L194-509B-1 | ecosystem: Environmental > Terrestrial > Plant litter >...
ATGCTCTCGAGTTGGGGCACTTGCCTGACAACCCCGGATTGACGGCATCCACGCCCGTGTTAGTTGCCCCCTCCGCTGTCTGTACTAGATCAAACACCTCGCCTGGGAAGCTCGTCACGACTTCCTCGTAGCCCTTCCATCCGACAATCGGATGCGCACGGCTCTTCGGCAGGTGCTTGCGCGCCGCTGCGGCAGCCTCTTGTTGTGCCTGCGTGCTCTCACCCGGTGTCGGCTCGGCAGTCGGTATGCCGAGTAGTGCGCCTTTTTGCACGATAGTCTGAACAATACGGACGCTGAGCGGTGCGTAGCCACTGTAGACATAGCTGATGTCCGTGTCCGTGTCATGTTCGTCAGTCAGCAGACGCAGGGATTTGCGAAGGACACTGAGTGGAAGCTTGTAAGCGGAGGCTTCTTGTGAGAGTGGCGCGGGTGAGAGCAGATGGAGAGATGTGAGATTGAGAAGCAGTGGAAGGTGTTGGTAACCATATGTCTGAGACTATGTCAGTGGATGGCGCGAAGACAAATGGAAAGAATAGAAACTCGCCTGGAGGATCTCGCGTTTCAATGGCTCAAGGATTTTGGGATGCTTGATGCCTTGGGCAGCAATACTCGCGAGACAGAGCAACCGCAGGACGATGCCGAGCTCCACGCCCTGAGCGATGAGGTCCTCGATGGCAGTGATCTGACCGTTGACGTCGTAGTTTGCCAGCAGATCTATTTGGAGTGTCAGCCAACTGCCAAAACACACCAGTGGCTGCGCACTCTGTTGTATTTCCAGGGACTTGTTGAACGCCTCCGTCTTTGTCCAAGGGTCTACGATCTCTGATAGTCCGGTGTCTGTGTAATCAATGTTAGTGATGCCGGCAGCGTTGAGGGTGGCACGCACGCAGTTTCAAGGATGCTGTCTCTGTTTGCAGGTTCCCGAGCTTGCCAACAAACTCCTTGAGTTGGGGGACTGTCTTTGCGTGATGTCTGCTTTGGAACTCCGAGTCCAGTCGATGGGCGTGCCGGTTAAGGGTGGCGCCAACGGTGGAGAAGTTCAGGTCGCGCAGATCGCGGAACAGCGAATCGTTCGCCGCGGTCAAATGATGTTTCTTCTTCTTCTCCTTCTGGAGTGCACCAGGGCGGTTCTGTCCTGCGGTAGAGGTGCTGGCGGAAGCGGATGGTGCCTGCTGCGCAGACGGCGCAGCCAGCAGTGAGGCTGGCAGCTCAACATGGCCACTCGTAATGTTCATAAGTTCGTCGATGAGGCCTTGATACGTGAGCTGTGTGAGAAGCGGTGTAACCATATCAACGCGGCGGTCAATGACGATAAGTGAGTCAATCTTGTCGCTGAGTGCCAACGCGCCAGGAGTCTTGCTGCGCGGTGTTTGCGCCTGGAGCCGCTTGAGCAGGTTCTTGAGCTTGACTGCTTGGTCACCTTTGCCCAGTATCCTTGGGAATGCGCCATAAAGCCTCTCGAGCGTAAGAAGTGCCTGAGCAGAGTCGAATATTGCCGTTTCGTCCCCGTCGAGCCAGATCTCGCGAAACGCGTGCTCGTACTCAAGTGAGATGACGTCGTCCTCAAGTGGGATAAACTGGAGGTCATAGGCGGCAAGTGTGAGCTCGCCTAGCACACCTTCGTCTTCGAATATACGGCGAATGAGGGTCGAGATGCGGGGCACGAGTAGAACCGTATACGAGAACTTGAGGTTCGCGGCGTGGTGCGCCTTAATCTGGTCTGCAATGACCTTGGCATGCTGCATCTGCGGCCGGCAGAGATATACAATGCTAGGTGTCGCGATCTGGGAGAGCGGGCCGGCCTCGAGCCAGAACATCTTCTCTACGCCATGTTGCTGCGCGCAGCCAGCTTGTCAGACCCGATCCACCTTCGGCCAGCTGATGCGCGACAGACCTTGAGCAGTGGGACCTCTGTCACGAGTCCAAGTGGTCCAGCTAATGCAGTATCCAGAATAAGAGTCTTCGCGCCATTGATCTAACCCAGCACCGCGACATGTCAGCACCGAATTGGCGGACGCGTGCATGGAGCATACAGACAGTTAACAGTGCGTCAATAAGGTTGCGCTTGGCAAGTTCTTTGAGCAGCGAGACATCAACTTGGTTGCTCGCGTCAGAGTCCGGCTTGGACGAGTCGATCGAAGGAGCAGCAGTTGAAGCCATTCAGCGCGCGAGCGAGCGGAGCCCGAACCGTTCCCTCTCACCCTTCACTCGACTTGCAATAAATGTATCTCTAGTCTCTTCGTGGCCTGAACGAGCCCTTGTGGCATGTTTAATTTGACTTCTACATGATTCCTTTGCGTCTGGTCTTTCTGGTGTCTGTGTTTACAACTCCGTTTACCCACAACACTACTGTTTATTTCCATCGAGATGCAATGTAATTGATGCTCCACGAGAGGACCAAGACTCTTAATATAATGAGCTAGATTCACGGGCTTAGTTCTCATTGACGACGTGACTCGGATGAGAGGCCACGACGCTTCGCCGTCAAAAACAAATTACCATTTCTTGATCACCGTGCCCTCCTAGTGCTCATTCCAACCATTTTTAACATAAGGGGTTCGTAATATTGTTGTTCGGTGACTCAGGTCATGTTCTAGTTGACTAGGCGGCTTGTGACGCGTTGACTGTGCCACACCGACTTTCTTAATTTGCTATCCGTTAGGTGGTATGTCATGTAGCTAGCATGCTTGCGCGTTCAATGACTTGAATTTGAAGTTGAAGGTTGGTTGAACATGCGGAGGCGCGTATGACTGTCGGAGTTGTGCCACCGCGCTCTTCCTCTTCCTCTTCGTAAACATGGCGTCGTCAGGTCGGCACCACTGTGCTACCTTTTCTTAGCATGCGCTGATACTTCGCAGCCCCAGGAAAGGTCTCGCGCGAGGAATTCCGCCGCCAAAAGGACTTGGACGCCGCGCGCAAGGCTGGTACTGCGCCGGCCGAACTCGATAGCCAGGGCCGCGCAATCAATCCACACATTCCTCGTATGTTTGCCTGAGTTAGTGCCGCATCCGCGCTGATGCTAGTTAGAGTATATTGCGAAGGCTCCTTGGTACCTCGAGACTGGCGCGCCGTCACTTGACCATCAGCGCCGACCGGACTATGACGATTCACCTGCGAAACTCGACGACTGGTACGCGCGCGGTGAACGTGCTGGACCTGCTGCAACCAAGTTTCGCAAGGGAGCATGCGATAATTGCGGTGCCATGACGCATAAGATGAAAGACTGTCTCGAGCGTCCCAGGCGTCGTGGCGCAAAGCTTACAGGCAAGGGTTTCGCCGCGGACGAGATTGTTCAAGACCTCAACATGGGATACGCTGCCAAACGTGACCGGTGGAATGGGTACGACTCAGGCGAGCACAGCAAGATCTACGAGCAGTATGCAGCGGTCGAGGCAGCACGTCAGAAGCAGCGTGAAGAGGAGATCGACGCGCAGACCACTACCGACCTTGCTGCGGCTCGAAAGATCGCCAAGACCAAGAAGGCCGGTGACGACGAGTTCGGGTCCAGTGAAGACGAAGATGAGGACGAAGACAAGTATGCGGACGCGGCAGACGCTGTTGGTCAGAAGATGGACACCAAGACTCGAATCACCGTTCGCAACCTGCGTATTCGCGAGGACACGGCCAAATATCTCATCAATCTCGACGAGGAGAGCGCATACTACGACCCCAAAACGCGCTCCATGCGTGACGCACCAGACAAGAGCGTACCCGCAGAAGACGTATGTTGCTCAGCTCTGGCCTCGCTTTCAATGATTTCACATATTTCTAACTGCACTCTTCAGGCGCACTTTGCTGGAGAAAACTTTCTCAGGTCAACTGGCGAGGCCATGGACGTGCAAAAACTACAGCTGTTCGCGTGGCAATCTGCGTCTCGTGGCAATGACGTCCACCTCAACGCGAATCCAACTCAAGGACAACTCCTACATCAACAATTTCTTCAGAAAAAGGAGTCGCTCCAGAGCACCAACAAGGCTAGTGTCCTCGACAGATACGGTGGCGAAGAGTACCTCAAGACCGTGCCCAAGGAGCTTCTTAGCGGTCAGACAGAGAACTACGTCGAGTACTCGCGGTCTGGGCAGGTCATTCGTGGGTCGGAACGCGTCAAAGCCAAGTCCAAGTATCCTGAAGATGGTGAGTGACCTCTCCGTACCGTTTTCAGATCGAAGACCACCGAGCCAGTTTTTCTCGCTGTGTGCGGCTGTGTATCATCTCTCCATGCGTTCTTGCTTGTCTACCGCCGGACGGCGGGGAACGCGACACGCTGCACTGCAGCTTCTGGACTCGTTCGCCAGACCAACCCTCTAGTCTGGTTCGACCCCTGTGATGTCGTCCAGTCTGGGATTTCTCACTTGTGAAGGCTTAAATGCCAACGGCCGGCTGCCTCGCCGTTTGACGCTGTAATAGGTGTTGCATGCTGTGGTTCAGCTCGTGACCTCCAAGACTCGGGGTTCATTTAGACTGGTGTTTGCGCGCCGTTCAGACGACTGACTCTTCGATGCAGTGTTCATCAACAACCACACGGCCATTTGGGGCTCTTGGTACGACAAGACGACCAGCCGTTGGGGTTTCGCATGCTGCCACTCGTTCATCCATATGTCATACTGTGCGGGCGATGCGGGCATTCAGGCCGCCGATTCATCAAGTGCGCTCAACCTCCTCCGCGCCGATGCCGACCGGCAAGTGGCCGTATCGACGCCCGAAACACCTGCAGAGACCGGCTCTAGCAATAAACCGATCGACAACGGCTGGCTCACGAAAAAGCGAGTCGGCGAGGGCGAGGTGGCGTTGGATCAAAGCAAGCTTCAGGCGGCGTTGCGTGAAGAGCGGGAACGCAAGAAACGGCATCGTGGCGATGACGAGGAGGGCGACGCCCGCGACAAGAGGAGAAAGTACAACTCGTTCTCCGGCGGGCAAGACGTGACAGAAGAAGGTGCGTGCCGCACATTATCACTGCTCGTGCTGGGCATGAGGAGACCTTGTTTTACTCACGCACTACTTTTCCTCCAATGCAGAAATGGAAGCTTACCGCATGGCCAAAGTCTCTGCGGAAGATCCTATGGCAAACTACCGTGACCCGGACGAGGTGTGACCCGGACCTACTGAGGCCGTGTTCTGATCCCTGGCACTCGTGGTCAGTTCCACATGACCAACATCCTGCGGCTCCTACTCGGCCCGATCTCGCCGCGGAGATCTCCAGTGAGCACCTGTATGTATCGTCTGCCTTGGAAAATATTTGTCAAACAGCGAAGTTATGGCGACCTTAGTCAAACAGGCGAGGCTATTCGGGTGTTTTTGAGGCGCCCTGTCAGAGCAGGAGCGAGGGTTGGGGTACTGGTCGTGCAAGGAACCACGGGACGAGAACGGAGATGAATCTGCGCCAGGTACGAGGGTGCAACAAAACCTGAGGAACCGAGTCAAGCAGGAATGTCGCAAGCTATGTCGAGACTTGGAACGCGTCTGGGCCCTCCCCCAGCACCCAGTCAGGCTTTGTCAGCTCAACGCACGACCATGCAAACGCCAGGGCTTCGTTGAGTGGAGAATCCGGAGGGTAATTCTGTCAACTCGCACACCCCAAGACCCTTCGATTTGCCATTGTCCGTCACTGTGACGTCGACCACGAAACTCAATCGCATCTAGTGACCGCATCGAGTGTTGTCAACGTTTCGCGGCATACCAAGACGATTTAGATGTGTGCGATGCCCTGCGGACCCGCGTCGTATCGAGACTGAGCCAATCAGTCGGTTCTCCGCGGACCAGCCGCGGAGGCGGGTCCACACCTTCACGTTCTTGATGTCGCCGGCGTCGTGCGAGACAGCAACTCCGTAAGGACCCTAGAAGCGAAAGAATCGGACTCCGAGGAAACGCAAAAGGGCAAGTCCCGCGCTCAACTCCGAGTTTAAGTCGATCCTGTGTTGAGATAACTACGAGCGGCTACTGGGCGGAAAGAAGGGGCGAGCCCAGCAGGTTGTATTGGGTCGAGACGTGGAGCATGGCCACGGGGGTGGACGCAACATTCCTGTGAATCTTGCGCAGGAACGGTTTGGGAAGGCATGCACGCTGATGGCTATCGCCCGATCATCAATAGAGCCTCCCAGTCAGGTTAGTAGTCGCAGCCAGAAGGACACCCTCACAACATTGGGAACAACTGAATGGCGCCAACTCCGACTGCGTTTTAAACTGTCGAGCTATACCCGAATTGGCATGCTTCGAATCCGGACATAAGGTGCACGAAACACTCGCACCTGCTTCCGGAAGGGGACCGCCCATGGGCGTTTGTGGGAACGCTGCGAGGGTAAGGACAAATTGCAGCACCATCGCCCCATGAGTCCATACGAACAGCAGAGACTAAATAATCCGACCTTTCCGACATGGGAAATAAGGGGGAATCGCACGCGTGGGAGAAGTTCGGGCAGCGACCATTCAAGGCACGGGTGGGCACGCAACTCGAGACGCAGTGCCTGCAGTTGGTCGTTCTATCCGGCTTCCTGACTCGTAGAGACGAGTGAGACGTTGTCTCGGTGTAGGGTGTGAAGTCGCCCTCCCTCATCTCCGGGCTTGTGTGCTTGATGGTCAATGCTTGCTGCTCAATGGCACAATCTCTGTATACAGTGCTGGATATAATAGCTTCAGTCGGAATGGAGGATCTCGAGAGGAGCCGGTGGCCCGAGTAACGTCATGACCAAGAGCTCACTCCAGACTGATCCTTGCGCGTGACTCCGTGCAGTGCCAGAACTACCTAGTCCCGGGTTATTGTCATGCAGTGGCTAGGTCGGTGCAATTTGGTGTGCCGAACTCAGTGCTGAGCAAAAATGGAGAGAAGACGAAGCGAAGCGTCGGCGTAGTCGATGCGCGTTAGGAGTTAAGGCTGTCGCCACGAATTCGCGATCCGTATCTCTCATGGAGAGAAAAAGGCGGCAATAGTACCACAAAATCGGTAGGCCAACAAGCTGGACACGGTCCCGGTATCGATGAAGGTAGTCTGCTGAACCATGGGCCAAGTCGAAGCAGACGAGCCAGATACTGGCAATCACGGGATCATCGCAAGCGAGTGGCCCGACGCTGCACGTACATAGCACTGCCAGGTTGATTCAGATTGTGATGGTGATCTTATAATATTGAATTCTGGGACTGGTCGGGTGGGGACAGTATGAAGAAGTCGGAGGCTCGGAGAAGCGTCGGCCTGAGCGATGAGCAACTTGTCATGCGAAGCTGGAACTGTTCCAGGGAGCACATTCACGGCAATTTTGGCGAGTGGTTCCCCGAAAATTGGGCGGGAAGAGCGAGGAAATGCAGCGCCATAGCGTCGGTTGACGCGAGTTAAGCGGATGCACGAACGCTGGGAGCTTCTCAAACCACGCTTGCGTGCTAGCGAACAAACAATCAAGCCCCTTGAGATGCTGATAGCGATACTTAAAAGCTCGAGCATTTGCTAGTGAAATGATGCAGGTCCGTGTGATTGTCGAATGAAACTGGGCGCGTGGCCTGCTGGACACAAACGTCACGACGAGCAGTCGGAGAGGCACAATGGTCACGAGCAACCTCCTAGATAGAACGCTGGAGTCCGCGGATTTATAGCTCGCCTTCTGGAGCATCATCCTGAGCACCGGTCACGGGAGAAGCACAAGCTCTCACGCGCGGAGCCCAAACTGCGCTTTGCTTCCTCTCCAGCGACCACGCCTACGGTTCGTTCAGACCAGGCTACAGCTATCTCTCGCTCACAACTGCGCTGTCTCGAAGGCTGTCCGTTAGCGTTATTGTCATGATATGGCCAGTGTACCCTTGCCAGGATCTTGCCCGCACCGACTTTGGTTTGGCTCGTTCTCAGCGGCTCAAATGAGGCTTAATTCCCGGAATGAACGCTCGTGATCATCCTCGGTGCATGGTGAGACCTACTGCAGGAGATCAGTCGACCGCGTTAGCTGTGTTTGCCTATTTTCTTCCTTTCCTTCTTTCGTACTCGTCCAAGCTTCTCTGTCTCACCGGATCCTATCTCTCAGTTGAACAGAGATCTCGATAAACATATTTCCAGCTCCTGTGTCTGCGTGGGGGGCTTCGGCACAACGGTCCGTCTGTGTGCACGCTCGTCACTCTGTCACGCCAAATCTCACACAGTGGCTCCTCGGACAAATTTTTGTGATCTATGACGCACCCTGTTTTCTGCTCAATCTGTGCCTAGCATGGTACGGTGTTGTCGGCGAACCGCCAGGCTCGTTCTCAGCCCCCCAGCCACAATCAATAATGTTGGTTTTCGGAACGTGACGCGGATTCACACAAAAGTTTTCCGTCCACGCGCGCTGTCCAGTCATAATGTAAATCGCATCCTTTTTGCGCTGTATTCGTGCCACGGTTGAATGCTCTCCCTCTTTACGCATTTCCCTCCTATGCCGCCTCTCCTGCTACCTAGAACGTGCCTGGTGTCATCCTCTAAATCACTGTTAAGGTCGATTAATTTGCCTCACGCTCGGTGCGGGTCCTTTGGGATCCAGTGTGCGAGTGTTAGAGATCAATGGTTGAAGCCGCCCACTCTGATCATTTAAGGTCCCCGTCGCTGTGCTGGTTCGTCTCCTGACCGCTGTGATGATGGCTGCGTTGCGTTGTGCTCCTCACTCCGGTCTTTCTCATGACCAGGGCCTCTGATGGGATCCCGTTGCGAACCCAAGGTATCCATTCTGGAGCATTACACATCGGCACCTGGCCAGTGTATCAGCACTCCGGTGCAGATTATTGTTTTTCCAGTCTCAGGCAGCCAGCGATACACCAGTGCGCAGCCCGAACGTCGTGATTTTTGTGTGCTAACGGTAACGATTCATCGCACACGATATCTGCCCCACCCGTATAACCTGGCATCCTGATTCTCCCTGCCCGTGCAAATGGACAAATAAAGTGCCTATTTTTCATGCTGGTGGTCCCACTCGACCCAGGTGGTATAGTCAAAGCGCGGGGCGAACGCGCTCCCGAAAGCCCGGCGCCGCAGCCACCGGCGCTTGGACCCTAGCCTCATTCGTTCTGGACTCGTGAGCGAAGGCTTGCTTGTGTTCTTCCCCGCGGCTCTTTGGTCGCGCTACCTCAGTGTTTGAATGCGAAGAAAGCCGGACACTTGCGGCCCTGCTTGGGATCATGCTGTCGACAAGGCTGTTCAGCCATCAGCTTCCGAGACGGCGAAGTCTATTCGTCAAATCCCAACACCAGCGACTCGACGTTAAAAATTACAGCCGCGGTCGATAGAGGCGTGAAACAGACTCTTAGCTTGACCGCGGCGACGACCGCTACCCCGCGGCGCGTTCGGAGGGGACCTGGCTGGCCTGCTCTTGCTCCTTCCGTCGTGGACAAGGCCCTGACAATCGTGTGGGTTGAATCGATCTTGAAACCGGGGACACAGCGCTGACGCCTTCTCCGGGCTTTACGTAGGGGGACGGCCAGACGTAACCACAAGCAATGTTAAAATTTATTGCAGTTCTCGGAGTGCACCGCCTCCTGTCTGTGTGCAAAATGCTTGGGATTTGTGCGGGCAGCTCGCCGCCTCTTTGCGCGGACCACCTGCTCACGTTTCCTTCGCCCTGCAGGCTCGTCACGCTCACATCGGTCTCGCAACGAAGCTGCGCGTCATTTCCTCGCGCCTTCTAATTTCCTAATTGGCGTGCAGAAAAGAAGTTCCGCGTGGCAGTTGTATGTGCGTGTTGGTGTGATCATGATCGCTGCCTCTTCCAGACTGAATTGAGAAAAACCTTTTCGCCCTCAGATTCGAGCGTGGCACCGTGGGATTCCGCGATGCGCAAACAAGCGGCTGTCAATCCCAGTCTTCAAAAGCACAGTTCGTGCACCACCCGTCGCTCCGGTCCCACTCCACCCCCGTTCGAAGCCTCCGCCACCCGCCACTGCGCGTCCCGCCGATGTCACAACATACTTTCCACGCGCAAGTCTTCGACTCGAAGCCGGCTGGTTCGGCCGCCGGCCTCAACGACCCTTATGGTTCCCTCACTGTCGATACCGTCCTCAAGAAACGGCCAAAGTACAGTGCGTCTTGATCATTTGATCATGGTTCTCACTCAATTGACGACGCTTGAACAGCACGAAGCAAGACTGGTTGCCTCACATGCCGTCAGAAGAAAGTCAAGGTGCGGACTGTGTGCGATATCAGTGGCTATTGGAGGGTACTGACACCGTTATTCCGCAGTGCGACGAGCAGAAACCTGGCTGTGCTCGTTGTGCCCACTCGAAACGGGAGTGTGAATGGCCCACCGTCTCTTCTTCGTCTTCTCGTAGAAGACGGACGTCCCTCCCAACTCCATCACTATCGTCGTCCTCAACTCCTTCGGAGATCCGGGAGGAGTCTCCACGGAGTGCACACGGCACGGAGGTTGGAGGCTCTCCACAATTACCCACTCCTCTGAGCATTCCCTCGTGCGTCCGGTCGGATCATAGTCGAATTCATCTCATATACTTACCATTGAACGCAGGTCTCGCGACGCCTTGCACAACAAGACCGGGGCGGAGTACTACTCGAGCCCTCAGTTATCCACCCCATCGGTATACTTCCCGCCTAGCCCATCATCTTCAACATCACCGTCAGCACACTCTCATGAGTCCTATTCGCCTCCAGCCCACTTTGCGATTCCCGTTACAGCGGCCGCACTTCCTCCGCCTCCCGAGGTCGTCTACGTGCCAGCACCGTCCGCCAGTCCGCCTCAGTCGTTTCTCTACACAGCAGCATACGACCCACATATCTTGCAGCAACCGCTGCCACCGCCACAGCCTGTTGCGCGTCCTGCCATGATGACCATGCCTGTGTGGCAAGCCCCGCTGATGGACGTGAGCCTCCCTTATGCGCCACAGTATTATTCGAGCTATCGTGAGCAGCAGCTGGTGAGAGTCACATTCGTATAACTGTACATTATATTCCGAGCACTTGTTGAACAATGCTGTATTTTTACTGCAGATGGGTCACTTCCTCAAAGTCTCGTTGTCCCACCTCGTGTCCATGCCGCCAACGGACGGGACAAACCCGATCCTCGCCCTCATTCAAGATTGCACCGTGAACCAGGACTCGATGCACGCGCATCGGTTCGCGATGTCGGCTATCGCGTCTGCACACAACACGCATGTGAGCAGCTTTCGCAGCGTGGTGTCCGCGTTCTATTAATCGAGGGTCCTCCTGTTTAGATGCATTACTGCAAAGGGGATATCGATATCACTCTCGAAAGGGAGGAGGTGACCCAACTGCGGCGGGCAGCCGATTGTCGGCTGCACGCCGCGGTCGTCTCTCGTCAACAGCTGGCCGACGACGCCACCCTGGCGGCCACCGTCATGATGGTCTATGCGGATATTCTCCTAGGCGAATCCGACTGGACTGATCATCTCGCAATCGCCCGCGATGTTGTCCATTCTCGTGGCGGCGTCGACGCTCTTCTCTCCGCCATGCCATCTCCTACTGTGTCTCCATGGACACCGACAATGGTGGTCTCACCAGCACGCCTCTGCCTCGAAATGCTGGTTGTGTTCGAGACCTTCGGTGAGTCGCCTTTCATCTGTTCCAATCGCAGTTCCCTCAACCCTAGATCCTCGGTGCAGGCTGTCTCACGACGGGTGAAGAGCCGTTCCTTCTCAGCGAAGGAACCTTGATGTGGCAGTGAGTACTCCGTGTCAGCCGATATCCAGTTGACCTGATGAGGGAAACTATACAGCTACCTCCAAAGCTCCCAGCACACCTACGATTCCTTCCACGTCACGTCCGTCGAGACAATCTTCGGTTTCTCTCGCTCCCTCGTGCTTCTCGTTTCCAAGGTGCGCACTGCCCTTGCTCGATACGTTTCCCGCTGCTGATGCGTCTTGTCTATAAGGTGTCGAGCATTCTCACGCAAGCAGCGTTCACTCCGGAACTGCTCGTGGAGGGCCAGAAACCTTCGTTGCAGGCACCTGATTTTGTTCACAAGCTGTGCGCCAACGTCATGCAAGTCATCTATGAACTCGATCATTGGGCTCCGCCAGTGTTCCCAGGGCAGGAGCGCGTGCACATCGGCAACCAAACGTTCCGCATGGCGCTGCAGGTTTGTCTTTGTTAGCTCTATATCCCGCTACCGCTGATATACTGTCTAGATTCTCATTTTCCGGGATGTCTATCGCGTCCCGGTCACGGACATACGGATCCAAGAGCGGGCGGCCTCTATTATTCAGCTCGTCGCCGAAGCTGCCGCCACCCGGCAAACGATTAAGTACGGGTGCTCGAATAACTTCCACTAAGTTTCTAATATCGTTGCCTACTGCAGTCTGTTGTGGCCGTTTGTGATTGCATCCTGCCAGACGATGGGCCACATGCGAGCCGACGCTGTTCACATCCTTGACGAAGCATTCAAGTGAGTGCAACTATCTTGACCCAGTTTCATCAATCAATGTACTGAAAATTGCTTCCAGATACTCTTGTAAGCATGAAACGGACATTTGCAGCTGCTATGCGTGGTGCTAACTCGAAGCTGTAGATTGTTTCCAGTACGAGAACGTTGTCAAGGTTCTTGAAGAGGTTCGTGGGACTGTTCACAACTATTAGACGGCGCTAACGATGAACACTCAGGTCTGGCGACGTATGGATATAGCCCACCCCCACGCGTCGTTGCGTGAGGTCTGTGAGGATTCCGGCTTCAAACTGCTTTTGCTTTAATTCAAGGACGACTCGAGCCGTGCCTTTGGCATTCACGAACCCAAAACGATCGCTCATGTTCTCGCACATCCTCTCTGCCGTTGCATTGTCATCCATCTGCCCCCTAGTCTCCTCATCAATGGTGCTCCGCCTGTCTCGTCATCTCTGCCTGCTTACGCTTTCCTCAACCGCATTGTTCCCCTCCCGCTTCTGTTTGTCGGATCCCCTCTCGTACCCTCGCATCTACAATTTCTCGATCTACCTCTCGTGTTGGGTAGATCATATTCTCGCACTGCACATATCCTTATCTCTGTCTATATTGCCCCTCCGCCCCCATTAATCCTGTGACATTGACCACCCACTTCGAATTTGTCGCAGAGGTGACTCAATCGTATGAATATCGCTCGCTGTAGTCTAACCATACACTCAATTCTACTCACTGTTAGTGACTCCCTGCCTTTTTGCCTCACGAGGCCGTCCTTGTCAGGCTTGTGGAAGCTCACACCGCCGCGCATTCGCACTCCAATTAACAACAGCGCCTATCGCCAGTGTGTTTCCTCTCAGATTATGGTTCCGCCGCTACCCTGGACTCAATTTGCGCGTAGCGGTTGGATCGGCGTTCTCACTTGGTGGACCCGTGCACGTCATACTCCTCTGAAACCAGTAGCCACACCTCTAGCAGACAGCTCCAGATCCAGACGATATTCGGTTCAGGATGCAGTCTAATTGGGCAGGACCGTTTGAGTTTCTACGCAACGATCGCGGCATCAAACATCAAGCTCTACGACACTCTGGCCTCGCTTGCCCGTGTCTAACTGGTCCGTCGTACACAAGCCAGGTGATCGGCGTGTCGTTTTAGTGCATCTCATGGATGGCTCCAACTGTAAACCGTCGCGCTCTTTGCGCCGCAGTGGCATTGCCGACGGCAACTTGACCTCGGTTTCACAGATGTTTAGTAAGCTGTCCCATCGTTGTATAGAATTTGAAATCATATCAATTTTCGCAGTTCTCGGAACGAAACATGATCAGTACTAAGGGTGCATCTGCAGGCATCGCCGCTCGTCTTATCATAGCCCGACTATCCCGAGCGGCTTTAGCGACAGGCCATGTTGTCCGCATCTTCTGGCTCTAACAAACACTCCCAGCTCATAATCAGGTCACGACATTTTCATTGGAATGGCGGACATTCTAGTCGCACGGTGTAAAGACTGCTAATGGCTCGCCACCCCATATGCCTTTGTTGCATATACCTGGACGTATTGACCTAGCGTCTCACCCCCAAAGAAGACCTTTTCACTCACATAACATTACAAGGTCATCCTGGTGGCGAAGATGTGCCGAGAGCGATGGGAAGTGTTGAACGAGCATATCGACGACTAATTCCAGGTCCCAATCCATGATCGCCTATTTCGGTGTCTCCATCGCCTCTTTCTCCGAGTTGCCGCCAAACCCGGGACAAGAACGACGCAGAATTAACCAAGACATCACATTTCCTGCGCCCAAGCGAGAGGCACCGCGACCGGTGCCACGCCATCATCTCGATCGCCACCACCATCAATAGACGCCAGCATGAACGCAGGCACCGGCACCAGCACTAAGAGCTCGGGGCAAATTGTCAGATGTTCCGCCTCATTCACGTCCGCTTCCTGAGGCGGGACAAAGGCAACTGGTGGCAATGCTCGAAACGTCCCTACTGGACCACTGAGGCTGGTCGCCAACTGTTGAGCAGCTCCCATATGTCTGTAGACTCGTCAATCGATCGACTGGCGGCCTGGATGTGCGCATCACAGACATGTAGCAGAACCGACTCGACAGCGACGATTCGATGGTGCCGAGTTGGACCCGGTCAAGCCAAACCATTATCAGCGCTCTGTAGGCAGGACTCGGCTCGCTTGTCAATGAACCCTAGGATGGTACCTCGCCTCTCGCGGACATCTCCCTCTCGGACAGTTATTTACCCCTTGCCGCACTCTGAAATAAAGCTGGACGTTGAGCCTGTCACACATACTGTCGTCCGTGTTCCTCGTTTGTATCGGCATGCCGTACTAGAGTCTGTGGTGGTTAAGACCGGATTGGCCTCAGGCACAAGCAGAACCAGATACCACTTGAGCATTCGGCTGACCGCGTTCATCGGATACATCGGGCGACAAGACCTCCCTTCTATGCTCACACGGGGAGATTGTGCGCACTGTGCAGCTGCCAGAACAAGCCGGAGCATCACACGTATAGGGATGGCAACGCAAATCGCGGCCTGGCCACAACTCAATTGAATTCAGACTTTGGGAGATCAACACGTAAGGTGGCGCTGCAGTTACCCAACTCCTCTCCGCGCCGTGCCGCGCATGTGCAAACTGATTCCGCGAAGGTGCCAAACCGGGGAGCGTTGGATTGTTCGCTCACTGGTGGGTATTTGTTCTAGCTGTTCATCACAGATTTCAGCCGGATATCAACTAATCCACTGCTCACGTGAGTTGGGAGCAGATAAGGGCAGGGGCATCGGCCGCGGCATTTCTGCTGGCTGCAGAGCAGCCAACGTGCCGGGCGGGTTAAGCGCGATGCATCTCTTGCGCCGAGACCTGGCCTTAGCTGCAGGGCCTTCTGTCATTACGATGGCTCCGGGCCGCTAGGGACGGTGAGAACTCGTGGTGAACTCGGGTTGGCGTTCTCCGAGCCAGGGGATGTTTGCAACCAACGCGATCCTGGCACAATACGTCCCCATCTCGCATCTCACCCTGGCAAAAGTCATGATGTCGACTGTAACGTCAGTCTCTTTGGTTGCGAGAGTTGGTGTGGCAATTTGCGCACCGGTGTTTGTGTACGAAACACCGGACTTGGATGTGCAAGTGCAAGTGGCAGGCTCCGGTGATTGCACCATCTCATCCTCACCCGCTCACCTCGTGTCTTTCGGCCGTCCAATACACCTGCTGACATGGGTGAGTGACCGCAAACGCATGCCGAAGACCTTTGAAGGTTTTGGCGGCGGTTGAGATCTTCGAAAGTTGCACACTGACGTTGACGCGCGCGCTCGCCCGCCCAATGCATGACGCTTCCCTGCCCGACTTGTATCCATATCCCGCCCGCATGACGCTACTGCACACCTAACCCAACGCTTTTACGCTCGCTATCGCGCCGATCGATCTGTCAGCGTCGAGCGAGCAGACTTACTTCAACGAACCGCACCCGCCGGCGGAGAATGCGATCGAAGCCTTTACTGTAGCCCTGCCCGAGATCAAGAAGGCAATCCTCGAGTCGCGCAATGTCCGTTGGAAGTACGAGCCTCGGATGTGGGAGGCTGCCGAAGGATTGTCAGACGCAGAGCTCACCGGTTTCGACATCCGCAATGATCTCGTGCTCGTGAGCAGCAGCCCCGTGTCATACGGCACCATCATCTTGGGCAAGATCCGCATCCCTGGCCTTCAGGATGGACACGTGCACGTGCGGTGGGTGGTAGAATTAGTTTGACCTCTCGTCTCGGCTCGGCATTGTTGACTGATTGCCTTGCCTCCTGACAGCATCCACGACCCACCGAACCGCGGAACCAGCGATGTAACATTCCACAGTATCTGGACGGACGAAGGTCCCAAAGACCCCGAGACCGACAAGTACAGTCACCTTCGTGCCATCCAAACGTTTGCGCAAGAGCTCAAATTCTTCCATGAGTGAAGAAGGCGGAACGGACTTGACGCGGAATGGCAACTTTGCGCACTTGTAACCTAATCACTGCGCACAGGGACTCCCTGCTGTCCGCTGTACAACTCAAACTTGCCTCGAATTGCCCAATTGATCCCATGCTTCATGTGGTCGGCCGCCTGATCCAAGCTTCCAAGTGACGAGCGGCCGAGTTGACCTTCACAGCGTAACTCTTGTGTAGTGTAATGCAGCCACCGGTCCCGAGGCCGCGTTCCCGAGTCACCACTAGCTCTCAACGTCGCATTTTGGGCGAATATTGCTAGCATGATGGCAGGTGACGATGTGAGTTACGACGCAGCGAGGCAGCGTGCAGTAGATGGTCCACCTTGGCCAAACTTCGGTCTCAGGCCACAACATCAGTTCGCCGCGGGCACTTGGAGCTCCTGGAGCACGCAATCGAACGATCACGCATGCGCAAACGACTCTCCCATCGCATGATGAGTTCGACAGATCTGCAGCACCAGGACTGCGGGATGGATTTTCAGAAGTGAACAGCTAATCAACGCGACACCACCGAGAATGTTCCCGAGACACTCAATCACGAGCTGCCGAATGATCTTCTGGCTCGCGGCACGTCGGGGGATCCCCAGCCGAGGCATTGCGGACTGAGTCGGAGGAACGGCAGGTCGTGCCGACTTTCGGTCGTAGCGTCGAGCGCCACACGACAGCTGCCAACGTCGCTGCTCACTTGACCTGGCCGCATGCTTTGAGCATCCTCGAGTCGGCAGCACATGCGATTACTGAGCAATCTGACGTGCCTACATCATCTGGGAAAACTGCGATGCATAGGCCATAGGCTTCATCGGTGGGTGTGGCTGCGCCTCGAACTGGATATACTCGCGTTCGCCCGCGGCATCGATGCGAACAAACGCGCCTTTGTTTCCAACCTGGTCCACATAGTTCGGCGCACTGAATACCTACAAAGGAAACGACCGCCGCGCGGCGAGGTGTCAGTCAGGGCCAGAAGCAGCCGGCACGTCCGCGCCGCGGCGCCTCGCGGGCAACTCGCAGGACGCCTGTAGATAGGAGGCGCAGCCGCGGCACGGTAATGAAGCAGGGTGGCGGAAAGATACGCACCGTAGTGCAGAGCCCATCATGCTCAATCTGGTATCCGTCTTGCCGTACTTCATGCGATCGCAACACGCCAGTAATCCCGTTGAGCGTGCACCATCTCCTTGTCACATCCGGCCCGAACGAGATGCCAACGCCACGCTTGCTCGGCCCGCGCCCATTCTCTTCCTGAGGGTCGGTCCAGAGAAGTTCGCACATCAGGCCATCGTTGCCCGGTTGCTTGCCATGTCGGTCAATAGCACGAATGTCGTCCAAAGTCACGCCGTCTTTCGAGAAGAGTCCACCGTGAACAACAAAGAAGCGTTTCATACCGTTCGGTGACAAGATGGCGGACGAAGTTGGCTGCCGTGGCGGTTTTGTCGCGGAGACAAGCGTCGCGAGAGGCACTGTAAAGAAACGGTCAGGGTTGGATCTACGGCGGATGCGGCACGCACGGGCAGTGAATGCGTATGTGAAGAGCTGCAATGCGGTTAGATCTGTGTACGGTAAACGTGCCATGATTGCTATACCTTGTATGAGAGCTCGCCGCTCTTCTTCTCGCACTCCCCTTGGAACCCGTACATCTGTGCGGCTTGAGTCCGAGGTCATGCAGGACCAGGCTGAAACTCACTTTGTTCATCTGATCAGTCTCGTGGTTGCCCCGATTCAGGAACATCCGTGTTGGGTAGCACCCTGATCAGTCAGTCCATCAGCTGCTGTATTGATTGCAGGCTCAAAATGCACTCACATTTGTACGCAAACAATGTGAGAACAACTTCCATCGACCAACTGCCGCGGTCGACAAAGTCGCCGTTGAACAGCAACGCGTGCTTGTCCGACGGTGTACCAGTAAGGCTCAGTAGGTGCAAGAGGTCGTAAAACTGGCCGTGCACATCGCCGATGACATCGCAGGTCACGCCGTCCTCCAGCGTCGCCTCAACCAGTGTCGACTCGGCCTTGACGAGGTCGTAGACCCCAAGGACGATGTCCCACACGAGCCGCCGTGGCAGCATCTTACCGGACTTGAAGTACTCCAACATA
>Ga0247815_10001416_pt1 | contig 18408 bp, 21 predicted proteins | sample UWRJL194509B1_FD_181014 | JGI IMG/M metagenome (GOLD analysis project Ga0247815, IMG submission 181014) | Plant litter microbial communities from Arlington Agricultural Research Station in Wisconsin, United States - UWRJ-L194-509B-1 | ecosystem: Environmental > Terrestrial > Plant litter >...
TCGTCCTGAATGGCGATTTCGACCGGCTTTGCGTTTTCGATGAGCTGGCTCACGATCTTTTCTGCCTCCGCCTTCGCGTTGGGGCTCATGTTGGAGATCATGGCGGTGCCGGCCCCTTTCGAAATCATCTCCTTCCAGGCACCCGTCTCGCAGAGCCCATCGAAACGTTCGTAGCCTTCCTCCTCCAAAACCCTGTCCCACATTGTCGTGCAGAGCATGAGATGGTTCATCGCAGCATCGCCACAGAGGTTCTTGAGCATGGTCGAGACGCGGTCGGCGGTTTGCGAGAACTTGTTGTCACTGATGCGGTGCATGAATAGCACGCCAGTGACCCATACTTTTCGCTCTCCCCTATCGTCCAAATTTGTACCGTTCAGTGGACTAGTCTCTCGTGGAGAGCTTTATCGAGTGCCGACTCACATAGTGCCAAGATATTTGGCAATGCTTATGAGGACATCGGCCTCCTTCATATTGGCGCGAGTGTCGTCGATGCTAGGCGTGTCGAGGATCACGACGCGTTGTCCTCCGATTGAGGCCTGGAGGACGCTGATTTCGCTAGTGCACGACTGAAGTCCCTTGCCCACCATTTGCTTCTCCGAAGCGATGAGGTTGATGAACTGTTCAGAGTACCTCGAAGTCAGTCACAACGCGCTTTACATGACTTGTAGCGCACAGTTGATTTTCCCGTGCCGGACTGTCCAAATATACTAAAGGTAAGTCAGTCGGTTGTAATTCAGATGGAGGCGGGCTGTAGACGTACGCTATGATAGGGGCTTTAGATTCCAAGAGCTGCTGCTCCCGCGCGGTTTTGGCGATATCCCGGACCGCGTTACGGTCACGTGACGAGAATGGAATCACAGACAGACTGCGGAGGCGTCCCTGTGACTCATTGGCCTGGTTGGACGGAAATCGTGGCTTGACTTTGCTCCACGCTCCTGTCCCACGGATGTGCATTGACGACCGTGGGGCAGCAAGCGCTCCAGAGATCGAAACCCCCTCGCCAAAGTCCATCCGAAGATCGTCATTGCCGGCCGTACCATGCCAATTGCAGGCCCCGTCAAGCTGTGCAGCGCTACCGTACGTCAGAGTTGCGCTACCACAATGGAACGGCTGGTCGGGCGGTTGGACATCGCCGGTGATATAGCGTGGGTGACCATCGACGTCGAAGCTACCAACGAGTCTATTGCCGTCACACTTGATCATTCCTCGAGCACTTATCACCTAGGGTGTTAATTCTCGTCAGTATTGGACCATTCGTCGACTTTTCCTGTATCAGAGTTATTTATTCACCTTGTTGATCGTTGATTCGGCCTCCTCGTTCTTGCCCATTCGCTCGCGACGTTTCTGTAACTCTCTCTTCAATTTTTGCCACCCCTGTTGCAACCCCTCGGCCTGCGCCTTCTGCTCACGACGCTGCTCTTCAGCCTCCGCCTCTGACCCCGCGCCTTCTACCTCCTGTACGTGTATGACCTCCCACGCATTCGCTTCAGCTACCTCACTCTTTTCGCCTACTTTCATCTGTGCCTTCTCCATTTCGCGTTCCACCTCCGTTTGCTCGTCCTGAAGGACTGCATGAAGATGTTTCCCCACGCTAGTCTCCGTCACCTCTGGCTTCTGGTGGACCATATCATCCTGAATCGCCGGCTCCACCGGTTGTGCGTTTTTAATGAGCTGGGTCACAATTTTCTCCGCTTCCTCCTTTGCGTTGGAGCAGACGTTGTCGATCTTGGCGGTGCCGGCCCCCGTGGAGAACATTTCCCCCCAGACACCCGTTTTGCAGAGATCATCGAGAAGATCGCCGCCTTCGTCCTCAGTAACCCTGTCCCACATCGTAGTACAAATCATGACGTTGCTCATAACGGCACTACCGTAGAGGTTCTTCAGCATGGTGGCAATGCCGTAGGCACTTTGCGAGAGCACGATGTCGTTGATGCGATGTAGGATCAACACACCAGTGACATAGACTTTGCGCTCTGCCCTGCAATGGAATGCGTGCCGCTCAGCGAACTCTTCTCACATGCAGAACATCATTGAACTCAGACTCACATTGAGCCTAAATATTCAGTAATGCTTGCGAGGACATCCTCATCTAGTACACCGGGGCCTGTGTTGTCGAAACCTGGGGTGTCGATGACCACGATGCGTTCTCCGCCAACTCTAGCTTCAATGGCACTGATTTGGCTGGTGCATGACTGAAGGCCCTTTCCGACCTCTTGCTGCTCTAACGCGATCAAGTTGATGAACTGCGAAAGGATGGCGAAAGTGTTAACCGCAAGTGGCGCGCACAAGTCGACCTCGAGCCTAAACATACGGTTGACTTGCCGACGCCAGACGGACCGAAGATGCTGTGGGCGAGTGAATGAGCCATGATACACAGAGAGATGTAGGCCGTCGCGTACGCTATAATGGGGACCCCGAGGTCAATCAGTTGCTGCTCGCGCGCGGTGACCTTGGCGGTATTTCGAACTATGTCATGGGATGGGGCTGAATTGACAAGGTCATTGCGGGTGTTGTTACTGGGAGGAACTGGTAAGTCAGACTTGAATGTGCCCCACGAGCCTGCTCCGCGCATGCAAATCGACGACCGTGGTGTGATGAGTGGTCCAGTGATGGAGACGCCCCCGCCAAAGTCCATCTGAAGATCATCCCTCCCGGCCGTTCCCATCCACTTGCAGGCCCCGTCAAGCTGCGTAATGTTATGGTATGTGAGAGTCGCATTGATGCATTCGAAGGGCTGGTTGAGTGGCTTGATATTGACGGCGACGTAGCGTGGGCTACCACCGATGTCGAAAGTGCCGACGAGTCTAACACCGTCAGACTTGACGAAACCGCGAGCAGTGGCCATCAATAATCTCCCCTGCTCTTTGGTCTCCATCTAGCACGCTCCGTCGCGCGTGCAAGAGAGAAGCGCAATGGTGGTAGGAGCGGGCTGCTGACGCAACCTCATTTCATGGCCTAATCTAGACCACTGGCATTAAGCAATGCGCCAGCCTCGAGTAGAATTTAACCAACCCTGCATCGATACACGTGCAATCCTAAGTGCAGATTGTTAACCATGCTGTCTGTGCGATCGAGCCTGGCATTGCACGCGCCTCGAGCGGGTGAACTACGTCGAAAGCTCGCCTACAAAGAACGCTGCCAGTGGTAAGCGGAGGTTAGTCGCGGAAAGCGGCAAAGGCTCTTAGATCGGCGCCGCGCGGATCACAGAATCGCGAGTCTGGCGTTGAAGTTGACAGAGTGGTGTTTGTCGGGACTCTGCAGGCATGCAATTCCTTTTGCGGTTTGTTTGCAAGTATTTGATAAGTAGTTGATACCGCTAGACATATTTCAAGAGACTAAACTTTCGAGGAACTTTGCACGATACAGGTTCCAGAAAGACATGGGAGGTTTATCGGCGGCTGCCCGTCGCTTCACGTCACGCAATTGTGACAATCTTGCCTCTCGCGCTTTCGCTGATTCGGCCACTGCGAGTCTGCGCGTGCGCGCCCGCAGCTCCTTCATTGTGCGTTCGGCATTCTTACGCTCCCGCCGGAGCTGCTTGACGGCGACCTTCCTCGCATCCGCCAATGCAGTCTCCTGCTTCTTCAACTCCGCCGCCTGCAGAATACGAATACGCATCTCCTCCTGCTGCTTTCGCCCTATGTCTTGTAGCCGCTTCATCTCTTGCTCCGCTTTCTCTTGCTCGCGCTTGAGGGCCTCAGGATAAGACTGCTCTGCGCGGTCCATCGCCTCCGTATGCTGCTTCAAAAACGCGACCTCCTTCTGACGCATACGCAACTCGTCCTGTGTGTGCGTCGTGATGGCCTCGCTGTTCTTCCGCATCTGCTCGCGGAGTTCCTTCCTCTCGCGCTTCGCCTTCTCCTGTTCCTGCTGGAGATGCTCAGCCTGTGCCTGGTGCTCACGAGCCTGCGCTTCCCCCAATTTCTTCAACCTTGTGATTTCAAGCCCTTGCGCGTGCATCTCCTCCTTTATCTTCGCTGCACTAGCCTCGCTCTTGTCATGCAGTCTCTTGCGCTCCACCGTAGCTTGCACCCCTCGAAAGTGCTCGCCGAGAATCATCCCCACATCAGTGTCCTCCACATGTAAGCTCTGTCTGACCGACTCGTTCTGGAGTGCGAGCTCAACTGGCTGCGTGTTCTTGATGAGCTGGCTCAGGATTCCCTCCGCCTCCGCCTTCGCATTGGGGCTCATACTGGAGATCATGGCGGTGCCGGCACCTTTCTCCATCATCTCCTTCCAGGCGCCCGACTCGCAGAGCTCATCGAGACGATTGTTGCCCTCGTCCTCCGGAACTTTATCCCACATCGTTGTGCAGAGCATGAGATGGCTCATCGCCGCGTCGCCACAGAGATTCTGGAGCACGTTAGATATGCGTTTGGCGGTCTGCGAGAACCTGATGTCGCTAATGCGGTGGAGGAATAGCACACCGTTGACCAAGACATGTTGCTCTCTCCTGCAGACAGAATGCGCACCATTTAGCCAGCTCGTCCCACTACCATACCATGGCCATGCGCAGACTCACATGAATCTAAGCCGATCGGCGATTCTTATAAGAACATCCGCATTTTTCCCGCGCCCATGAGTGTCATCGATGCCAGGGGTGTCGATGACGAGGACGGGCGTTCCGCGGATCTTGGCCTCGATGACACTGATCTCACTGGTACAAGACTGGAGGCCCCTGCCGACTTTCTGCTTCTCCGAAGCGACGAGGTTGATAAACTGTTTGGAATGAGGAGAGTTTAGGTGCGACTGTGAGCTCTGATATAACAACAACGTACTGTGGATTTTCCGGCGCCAGACTGCCCGAAGATGCTGCGGGTAGATCAGTGAGTTACACTGTCTTCAGAAGGTGCGCAGGTGCCAACGTACGCTATAATCGGTATTCCCGATTTCAAAAGCGCATTCTCTCGTGCGATCTTAGCGGAATCTTGGGCCACATCGAGCGGTGGGGATTGGTCGATGGTGATATTACTGCCGTTGCCGTGCAGCCCATCAACTGAAGGGGTCGACGATGGAGCTGAGGCCATCTCCAGTGCGCTCCATGCGCCTGCTCCGCGGATACGAACTGAAGATCGTGGTGCGGTGAGCCGTCCGGTGATGGTGATGCCCTCGGCGAAGTCCATCTGGAGATCGTCCCTGCCAGCCGTGCCAGTCCACTTGCAGTGTCCTGAAAGCTGCCCGACGTTACTGTACGTGAGAGTTGCTTTCTCGCATTTGAAAGACTGGTGGAGTGGCTTGACATCAACGGCAAGATAACGTGGGCTACCGTCGACGTCGAAGGAGCCGACAAGCCTGCTGTCGACAAACTGAATCGATCCTTGAGCGGTAGGCATCTACTCAACTGTCAGTCAGTTTCCAATTGGCGTGCTTGTTCGGGCGATTGCATGACAAGAAATACCTCTATATACTTCAATGGCAGCAAGAAGGGGTCCAGGAGTGCCGTCAAAGCCGTTGTCTGCAGGTTTTTATGAATTCAACCTGAACCCCTTTCATGCGGTGGCATCGCGACGAACGCAAGTAAACGGGCTACCTCAAGCACGGGCCCTGCGTTGAAACACGCGTAAACCACTTGCTGCAGTGACAATCCTCGCTGGAGAGTGTCGACAGAACCCTGTATTTGCCCCTATGCAGGGTCGCTAGGATCCCGATACGAACGTCCGCCAGCCATCAGATCTCCGAGTCCTTGCTGTGGTGCCGCGTAATGACTGGCCCCGCTCAGCTCGGGTGGCGGAGGTGGGTCAGGTGAACACGAGGGGGCAGTTTTCCATCTGCGCACCTCCCCACTTCCTGCAACTGAGCTTGGTCGACCGGTAGGCATGTAAACCTTATCCACGTGGACGGAGGTTCTCCTCCACAATAGTAGAAGTTAAATTGCTTCGTACCCTACTGGTGCGACTTCACATGCCTCAGGAGCGTGGCGTGCGTCGGTTAAAGCTCCGAAAGAGTCCACGTCGCGGATTGCCGGCAGATGCCGTGACCTGTTTCCGCACCGCATTGATCTCACGCAGCTGTGCTGACATCACCTCCCGCGCTTTCGCCGCTTCAATCACAGCTTCCCTACGTGTGCGCGCCTGCAGCTCCTTGATCGCGCGTTCTGCTCTCTCTCGTTCCTGCCTGAGCTGCCTGGCACGAGCCTTCAGCGCCTCCACCTCCTCATTCGCTCGCTTCTTCTTCTCCCGCGCCTCCTGTTTACGAGTGCGCATTTCCTCCCGCCGCATTCGCATGAGTTTCTGCAACTCCTTTGATGCTTTGACCTCTCGCTCTTTTTTCAGCGTCTCGTACACCTCCTTCGTCATGCGATCGGATTCGGCTTGATTCTCTTGAGCTTCATCGAGAGCCTTCCCCGCGCTGGTCTCCGCCGGCTTCTTGGCTTGGTTCACCATCTCGTCCTGAATGGCAACCTCGACCGGCGCTGCGTTCTTGATAAGCTGGTTCACAATATTCTCCGCCTCCGCCTTTGCATTGGAGTTCATACTGGAGATCATGGCGGTGCCGGCCCCCTTCGAAATCATCTCCTTCCAGGCGCCTGTCTCGCAGAGCTCATCGAAACGTTCGTAGCCTTCTTCATCCGGAACCGTGTCCCACATCGTGGTACAAAGCATGAGATGGCTCATCGCCGTATCCCCACAGAGGTTCTTGAGCATGATGGAGATGCGCTGCGCCGTGTGCGAGAATCGGTTGTCGTTGATACGGTGCAGGAACAGCACACCAGTGACCCAGACATTGCGCCTTCCCCTGTAGATGCGGCGCACGCCATTCAGCGAGCCGGTCTCGCATTTGTAGCATAAACGAGAGTAGACTAACATATCTCCAAGGTGATTGGCTATTCTTGTGAGGACCTCGGTCTCCTTCACACCAATGCGGGTGTCATCGATTCCTGGTGTGTCGATAACCACGACACGTTGTCCTCCAATCTTGGCATCGATGACTCTGACATCTCTGGTGCAAGATTGGAGACTCTTGCCGACCTTCTGCTGTTCCGACGCGATGAGGTTGATGAACTGTTCGGAATGTCCGGCACTCAGCGTGATGCGCGTCGTGCTAATTCGCATGAACGCACCGTTGACTTCCCTGTGCCAGACTGTCCAAAAATGCTACAGGAGAGTCAGTCTAGTACGAAGCAGACAGAGTCAGTATTTGGCGTACGCTATGATCGGGACCTTCGATTCTAATAGCTCCCGCTCGCGTGCGATCTCGGCGACATCTGGCAGCGTGTTGTGAAGTGGCAATGGGTTGACAGGGTTTCTCTGTATATTATCGGCGAGATCTGGGGACAGGGTCGGTTTGACTGTGCTCCACGTGCCCGCGCCACGAATGCGAATCGACGAGCGTGGTGTTGCAAGCGGCCCGACGACGGAGACGCCTCCACCAAAGTCCATCTGGAGATCGTCACTGCCGGCCGTACCCGTCCATTTGCAATCACCGGACAGCTGCGCGACGTTGTCGTAGATGAGAGTCACATTATCGCATTCGAACAACTGGTTTGGTGGCCTAACGTCGACGGCAAGGTATCGTGGTCTACCATCTACGTCGAACGTGCCGACGAGTTTGCCGCTGTTGTACTTGGCAAAACCTTGAGTGGAAGGCATTGACTGGACGGCTCTTTGGTCTCCGGATAGCCCAGTTTAGCGCGTGTAGTGTGAGAAAGGATTTATGGAAAGTCCGATGGTGGTCGACACGGGAGCCGCTCTTATGACCTGGATCTGAATCCTTTCGGCGCGTTGTGCCAACGTCTGTCTGAAACACCAACCCTGCATCGATACACGTGCAGTTCGCTCCCCATGCTGCCGGCTCCTGTGGAAGCCACGAGGGCAGAACCCTGCACCCGCCAGATCAAGGATATCGACCTACGCCCGATAACTGCTCTGATCAACCAATTTGGAGACGCTGCCTGTTGTCACTGAGCTGCTATTTATTTCCCTGCAGATAGACCAATGCAGTCTTTATTTCAACCTTTGGCTAGGCTATGATCTGACATTGCTTGCGGGGTGAAAGCAACAACATTTACGGATATCACTATCTTCTCACTAAATTGAAAAGAAAGTCAGAAGACGTCTTTGCCGAGACTTTGTCATGTGCCCGAGCTCGCGTTGAACCTGGGCGTTAAATGAGGTCAGGTGACCACGAGGCGGTCTATCCAGAAGTTTCTCTTCCCGACTTCCTGCACCCGCACACGTTCTGCGTCGCATTCCCTGCATGCTACTACAGTTATACGAGTCTGAAATTCACGCTCCATTTCATCAGCATCGGTTTTGGTACTCCCTCGATCTAAACGACTGAGATTTAATACCAAAAATTGAGCTGGGATCGTGCTAAAAATACTGTGTCAGTTTTCCACTGGTACCTCCGCGAGCGTGAGCAATGTGGAGATACTCATTTGGTACTCTACGGGTTCCCACGGAGGTGGAATATTTTCGCAGAAACTGAGAGAAAATGTGAGAATCTACAGTGCTTTGGTTTGTAATTTCTCAGAAATTCGCACATGGAATAGGCGAGAGGGGAAGCAACCGGAGATCACAATATTCATGAACAGAAAAGACCCTGCAGCCCGTTGTGTGAAGGACTCCACCAAAGAATGTTCACATTTGTAGGATATCATCAGTTCTCCACACTGGCAGCCATGTACAAATAGCCAACTCGGATACACAAGGTTTGCTGTCAATTGTACTACTGGATTACACATCTTTTACGCTTTTTTACTTGTTCATTGATAATTTTCACCTCCTTGTTAGACTTAGCTTGTTTCTTTTGAGCTTCGACGAGAACCTGGCCGGCACTGGTCTCCGCCGGCTTCTTGCCCTGGCGTACCATCTCATCCTGAATAGCGACCTGAACCGGCTGTGCATTATTGAGGAGTTCCCTCAGAATCTTCTCAGCCTCTGCCTTGGCGTTAGATTTCATACTTGAAATTTTGGCGGTGCGGGCCCCCTTCGAGATCATCTCCTTCCAGGCGCCCGTCTCGCGGAGCTCATTGAAACGTTCGTAGCCTTCTTCCTCCGGAACCGTGTCCCACATTGTCGTGCAGAGCATGAGATGATGCATCGCAGTATCACCGCAGAGATTCTTGAGCATGGTGGAGACGCGGTCGGCGGTTTGCGAGAACCGGTTGTCGTTGATACGGTGCAGGAACAGCACACCAGTGACCCAGACATTGCGTCTTCCCCTGTAGATGCGGCGCACACTATTCAGTGAACCGATATCGCATTTGTAGCATACTCGGTAGCAGACTAACATGTCTCCAAAATGATTTGCTATTCTTGTGAGGACATCGGTCTCTTTCACGCCGGCGCGGGTATCGTCGATGCCTGGTGTGTCGATGATCACGACGCGTTGTTCTCCAATATTGGCCTCGACGACTCTGACATCTCTGGTGCAAGACTGGAGACTCTTGCCGACATTCTGCTGTTCCGATGCGATGAGATTGATGAACTGTTTGGAATGCCCGAAACTCAGCATGATGCGCGTCGCGCTACTTCGTATGAACGCACCGTTGACTTCCCCGTGCCAGACTGTCCAAATACACTGTAAGTGAATCAGTGAGTTCCAAAGTCATGTCGAAGCGGGTTTAAAGCGTACGCTATGATCGGGACGCTGGAATCCATGAGTGGCTGCTCGCGCGCGACTTTGGCGTGGGGTGTGATTGAATTGACGGGGTGAGCGCGGAGGCTTCCCTGCGTCTCATCGGCCGAACTGGATGGTTTTGGAGGCAGAATTGGCTTAACCGTGCTCCACGCGCCTGCTCCACGGACGCGAATTGACGACCGCGGGGCAGCGAGCCGTCCGGCGATCGAAACCCCGCCGCCAAAGTCCATCTGGAGATCGTCCCTTCCGGCCGTTCCATTCCACCTGCAGGCCCCGTCCAGTTGCGCAGGTTTGACGTACGTAAGAGTTGCGCTATCGCAAGCGAACGCCTGGTTGAGGGGTTTGATATCGGCGTCGATGTAGCGAGGGCGACCATCGACGACAAAAGTGGCGATGAGTCTGCTGCCGTTACACTGGACCGAGCCTTTAGCGGTAGACATATACTCGACTACCGATCTGCCGTTAAGTGTTGATCCGATCTACGCGCGTAGGCGGGAAAACAGAGCCGAGTGAGGTCTGAAGGCGGCAAGATTGGGTAGGTTTGAGCAGCCGACGCCGCCCATCTTTTATGACTTCGATCTGAATTCCATACCCTGGGACGCGTCGAGCAGCGCGATGACCACGAGTAGTGGACATAGCCGCTTCAAACACCAACCCTGCATCGATACACGTGCACCACATTGCTGTCATATCGCAGGTCCCTGCATGGCGGTTCGCATCATCGAAGACCTCTCACGAGCGTATAAAAGGCTTTATAATCTCACCAAGCCAGGGATGGCAAACGGGGATGCCTTGCCAATTGTTTGTGATCTCGTTCAGGTGCGTGATGCAGGGTATTGAGTGAACACGATGCGGCGGCGTTCCAGCCGCGTTCCTCCAGTCTGCCTGCATTCACACACCTTGTGCCTTGCATCGACTGCACATGTGGCTTCGGTTCTGCTTCATTCGATACCGCCCGATGAGCAATTCTCTATCTCCTCAGTCAAGAAATTGGTACCATTTTTCTATTTATTGTATGGTTGGTTGAAAGATATAGGGGGATTGGGCGAGGCAAATGGTCGGGAGAGGATGCGAAGATGACAGAACCCGAAGATCCGATGAGGTGAAGTAATCTGCATTGGGCGAGATGGAATGGGCACGAAACGGAGAAGACCACTGAGTTCAGAACCGCAAAATCGAAGTAGTGAAACCATAGTCCACAAGCACCTGACATGACCGTGCTGCAGACCACATTGTACACACCTAATACGCCCAAAGTTGATCGTGCTCGAGCATGTTCGCAACGGCGACATCACCCGGCCAGTAGATTGCTTTCAAGATCGCTATAGCGTCGTCCTTGCAGCTCACGAGAGGCATCGACCCACTCGACCCACGCAAGCCAGAGCGAGAATTGACGCTGTAGAGTGCAGACCCAGATTATTGCGCAGTAGCCATCGTGTGGCTGCGGTCGCTTGGAACGGACACACAGAGCCTGGCGCGACAGAGCTTGAGCTACGCAGTAGGGCGTGCTGAGAAGTGTCGCGGAATTTTGCGCTTATACATCGTCACGCGCGCGTATCCATCGCCTCTCCATTGGGTAGCAAATGATTCACTTTGTCCATTGAGTGCACTGCAGATGCGCCGAGCGTGACGATGGTTGTCGCGTTTTTCGTCCGTCCTGGTTAGACTAGACTCGCACGCCCAGACATGTTGGTGTCACGAGAATAACTTGCATTCTATTTCGGTGGACGGACAAGGGGAGCAATGGGAGGATAGAAATGAAATGGAGGAGGGAAAGAAGTAAGGACATGCATCCGTGATTCGTGTCGCTCCACATTCTCCGCCCTCTACTTCGTTCCTGGTCTCCGTGTCCTAAGCAAAGTCCCTACCTCCCTTGGTCCTTGCACTCTGATAATTTTTATTTCGCCCATTTGCTCAAATCACCATCTTTGTCCTTATATTGGGGCAGCATACAGGGCATCCGGCCTTCCAGTTCGTGAACGCGCTGGAATGCTTCAGAAGACCAAAAACAGATTCCGCGCCCATCGCCCTTTTATTTTGGCGTCTGGTTTTCTGCGTTCGGAGGATCAGAGTTTATTTGCCTTGTGTCTTTGACTTCACGGACCCACGTCGTCGCGTTGACAGCTTCAACCTTATTTGTCCACGTTGACCGCGATTTGCCTCTGCATTTCCTCGAGATTCCTTGCATCTCGCGCACTCCTGGTGAATTTTCACTTGGAGGTACTCGACACTGCCCTGCTGCAGAGGAGCCGCGAGACTCTCATTCATATTCACGTTCGTTGCGCATAGATTGTCTCCGAGTCATCACCTTCGATATATGATCATCCCTCTTTTCGGGCGCATTACCAGGCATATTTCATACTGGCACCATCAGCTTCCTGCTAGAACTACCACGGCGCGCGAGACACTGCTACCTGAAATCACAACCTGTTAAGTTTACGACCTCGCGTTCCTTGATCCCGTCTCAAACTCCGCTCTCTCCCATTTTGCGCAAGCCTTAAATAACCAGAAATGATTCTATACCGGCCAGAACGAGGTGGAAAGGGTTCAACCACCAGAACGAACGAACGGCGTGGGCTGCCAAGCCTGGCAGTTTGTCGCGTCAGCTCCGCCATTTCACGATCGTGTGCAAGTCTCGCTTGCTTCTCCGTCTCATTGGCGGCCGCACGTTCCCTAATCATAGTCGCCAGAAGTTCTTCAACTTCGTGCTGTGACCTCTGCCACGCCACCCGGAGCTGCTCAGCGTGCAGCATATTCCTCTCTTCAGGCTCGCGCTTCTCACCCTGAATCATCACTGCATGAGGCCCGTCCAGTCTATCTACGCCCAGATGTAGCTCTGCAATCTCTGCGTTGGCTTTCAATTGTTCCAGCGCGAGGCGTTCAACCTGTGCCCGAATGTCAGGGAAGACGGAGGAGAGAAAGAAGCCACGACAGGGCTTCACACCTGAGTTGCCAACCGCTCTCGAGCGGATGGGTCAACCGGAAAGTGACACACAAATAAATGCTTGAGATTTATACAAGTAAAGCTGCTGTAGAACGTACTGGTACCAGCACACATGATCTCATCGGCGCACACAATGAGCCTAAGATCAACCAAACAGTTTGGCGAGCAACCCGGATCGTTGTGGTTTGCCAGCGAGCGCGGCGACCTGCTTCTTGACATCATTGATCTCACGCTGTTGCGCCAACGTCTCCACCTTCGCTTTTGCTGCTTGAGCAGCCGCCTCCCTCTTTGCTTTCTTCTGCGCCTGTTTTTTTGCCTGCTCTGCGGTCTTGCGCTCCTGCTTAAACTGCTTGGCCTTGATTTTCTGGTTCCCATTCAGCTCATCCGCCTGCTGCTTCAACTGCAAGGCCGCTCTCTCACGAGCAAGCAGCTCCTCCTGCGCTTTTACTGCACTGACGTCGCCCGAACTGCGCGCCTGCTCACGAAGTTCCTTCATCTCGCGCTTCAACTTGTCTTGCTCTCGTTTGAGCTGTTCCGCCTGCGCCTGCCGCTCTCGAGCCTGCTCTTCTGCCTGCGCCTTCAACTTTGCGACTTCTTCTTCTTTCGCACGTATCTCCGCCTGTGCTTTCGCCGCATTGATCTCGTTCTCTTCACGCAGCCTGTCCCGCAGCTCCTTTAACTCGCGCTCTCCCTCAGCTTGCATCTCTCTCAGATGCTCATCGAGAACCTTGCCCGCGCCAGTCTCCGCCACCTTCAGTTTCTGGTTGACCATCTCGTCCTGAATGGCGACCTCGACCGGATCCGCGTTCTTTATGAGCTGGTTCACGACCTTTTCTGCCTCCGCCCTTGCGTGGGGGCTCATACTGGAGATCATGGCGGTGCCGGCCCCCTTCGAAATCATCTCCTTCCAGGCACCCGTCTCGCAGAGCTCATCAAAACGTTCGTAGCCTTCGTCCTCCGGGACCCTGTCCCACATTGTCGTACAGAGCATGAGATGGTTCATCGCAGCATCGCCGCAGAGGTTCTTAAGCATGGTGGAGACGCGGTCGGCGGTTTGCGAAAACTTGTTATCGCTGATTCGGTGCAGGAATAGCACACCGGTGACATAGACTTTGCGCTCTCCCCTAGATAAGGAACGCGTGTCGTTTAATGAGGCCGTTTCTCATCTAGAACATAGCTGACCCAAACTCACATGATGCCAAGATGTTTGGCGATGCTTATGAGGACATCGGACTCTTTCACACCGGTGCGAGTATCATCGATGCCTGGCGTGTCGATGATCACGACGCGTTGTTCTGCAATTGTGGCTTCGAGGACGCTGATTTCGCTGGTGCACGACTGAAGGCCCTTGCCGACTTCCTGCTTCTGTGACGCGATAAGGTTGATGAACTGTTTCGAGTACGAGTCAGTCGCGACGAGTGAACACGACCCTGTAACAGCGTACGGTTGATTTTCCCGTGCCGGACTGTCCAAATATACTACAGGTGGATCAGTGGACTTCGAGTCAGACGGATGCGGATTGACGGCGCACGCTATGATTGGGACCCCGAGTTCGATGAGCTGCTGCTCGCGCGCAACTTTGGCCGCATCTCGGACCGCGTCGTGCGCTGGGAATGGATTGACAGGGGCACGGACGCCAGTGGCCGGGATTGGAGGCAGTGCCGACTTGACTCTGCTCCACACGCCTGCTCCACGGATGCGAATTGACGACCGTGGGGTAGCGAGCGCTCCGGCGATCGAAACACCCCCGCCGAACTCCATCTGAAGATCGTCCCTCCCGGCCGTACCTGTCCACTTGCAGGTCCCATCAAGCTGCGTGACATTACCGTAGGAGAGAGTCGCCTTGCTGCATTCGAAGGGCTGGTTGGGTGGTTTGATATCGACGGTGATGTAGAGTGCGCGACCATCGACGTCAAAGGTGCCGACGATTCTACTGCCGTCACACTTGATCAAGCCTCCAGCGGAAGGCATTGACGCGCTTGTCTGTTATTTCCTGAATGTCAAGGTATGCGGCGAGTGGAGACGCTCCAAAATTTGATGGAGGTAGAATTAGATTGGTCAGCGCAGTTGAAGCCGTCGCTCGCCTTTTAAGTCATTGGTCTGAATCCTTTATGCTTTGACGCTTCAAGCATCGCGATGACCACGAGTAGTGCAAATAACCGCCTCAAACCAACCCTGCATCGATACACGTGCACTACGCTCACCGAAGTGCGTGTTCCTGCGGGAGCCATATCGGCAAAACCCTGCAACTCGCATGATCACAACCCAAGCACGGGCTGAAACGAAGAGTCGCTTAGATCATGAAGAAAAGGATGGCAGACCATAGAATCTCCTGCTTAGAGCCTTGTGTAGTGACCAAGATCTCATTCACGTGACTAAGGGAAGCGAACACGAGGCAGCGGTAATCCAGCTGTGTTCCTCCCGACTTCCTGCAACCACACACGTTGTGCCTCGCATTCATCGCACATGCGACTCCCGCTCTTCTTCATTCTACACAGCCTGATGAATCATGACATACACTAGACTTGGGAGTTGGAACTCCGATGTGCACGCAGTTAGTCTAATCTGGAGCTAACCCAACAAACGATAGCTTGAACATCAGCCTCATTTCGCCTCCTTTATAGTTGCAACAGTTTTCTTCCGTACGTGACAGCTTGGGCTTGTATATAGGTGGTCGCTCGCGAGCTTGATCTCAGTCACTCGTGTCATCCGGTCATAGACAGATTTCCTGTTATGGCCAGTGCTTGGATGCGGTAATTACTCCGCCAGCAGATGAGTGACATCAGAACGGCGTGAGCAAGTGACCCCTTCACACGTCTACACTCCGCCAAACCCCGCTCAGCTCTTGTACTCGTACCCTTTCTCTACCAGCATGTCCGCCACCCCTCACTCCGGTACCATCCCTTCCTTTATGTCATCACTTCCAGAATTCAGCTCTGCGAATCGGATCAGCGCTCTATATAGCGACAATCTTGCGCAGCGCAAACATGCTGACCCAGCTGCATACGCCAGCGTCGTCGCATTCTGGTTGCGCACCATCCCGGAACTCCTTCGCCAAGTAGAAGACGATCAAGTACTACCGGACAAGCTGGTTTTACATGTTGACGAGAAACTGTGGACTGCGTTAAGATGGAACAAGGTCGGAAAGCCATGGCCGCTGGCTAGCGCAATAGTGGGTTACATTCCGCGCAGCATGCGTACCCTACTCTAAGGACCACACAGGTCGATGCAACAAATAAACCTTCTTCCACGGGTCCGCCGCAACTGATTTCACTGCCAACCTTCCTCGGCGCGAACGCATCCATATACACGCCGACGTCACTCCTGACCCGCGCCGCGCGCACACTCGTTGGTGCACCACTATGGTGGATGCTCGAACAGCTCAGTATTGTTGGAGGAGACGATGCGGCGGAATTGAGCGCCGACCAGTTGGTACGAAGGGCGAAAGGCGAGTATGTTGTGCTTGCGAACCTTGAGGTGCGCACATTGCTCCATATCTACATCTACACTCAGATTGTACTCATTCAAGCCGGTTCAGAATGCAGCGGACAATGTGCTGGCAACGCATTATAAAACCCCGCGCTTTTCGCCGCTTGATTCGCTATACACTCTCGCGTCCTTCAAGCGCGCGTTCGGCTCTGCTGCGCTGCCAGGGGCAACGCTCTCTGACACCGACGTTCATGTGCTCGTACGATATCTCGCACGGGATAAACAAGTCCTCGTATTTGAGCAGGAGGTCAGCACATATTTGAATCTGTATTATGGGGCGATACTGACCAGCTGGATGGCGTGACAGGTAGTCAAGTTCGCAGCGGAAGATGAGGCTGAGCCACAACCTGTCACGCAAGTCGACATCGGTGTGCTCCAGATGCAGAATGCACTACACTCGTTAGAGGGCCAAGTCGACGAAATCCAGAAGCAGATCGCCGCGTACGTCTCCATTCCACTTCTCTGTGTACCATACCTTCGCTCAGACGTAGGATGACCGCATCACGACCCGTTCTACAGACGAACAGAGAAGGTTACGGCTGCCCTGCGTGCCGGATCGTCTCACAAACCTCTCGCACTGAGTTATTTACGAAGCCGCAAGATGCTCGAGGACCTTCTCACAAAACGACTTGGCGCTCTCGAAGTATTGCAAGGTCAACTTAGCGCAGTCGAACGTGCTGTTGGTGATGCCGAGGTAACTTTCCGCGCTTTATGCGTCTTTCTCAGATCTTGACCACACGACAGATAATCTCGGCATACGAACTCTCCACGCGGACTCTGCGATCTGCGCTGTCTGCACCACAACTACAACGTGCGCATGTCGATGCTACACTCGAGGACATGGCGGACGCGTTGGCCGACTCGCGCGAGATTGATGAAGCTATACGGATCGGTGAGAAGGTCGCAGTTGGGGCAGATGATATCGAAGACGAGTTGGCGGACGAGTTAGCAGCACTTGTGGCAGAAGCGCAAATCGAACAGAAGAATGACCAGGAGGAGAAAGAAAAAGCGAGGAGAAATGCGGAAGAAAACGGCAGAAAGGACGAGCAGAGCGAGTTGGAGACAAGGTTGCAGGGGTTGAGAGTACCGGCGTCGGTGTCGGTAGGTGAGGTAGCCAAAGAGCAGAGTAAGGCGAAGATTCAGAGCCCCTCTCAGACTGCATAAAGTTTTCTAATTACTTACTGGCATTGCGTGTACGGAATTTAAAATTGGAATCTACACGTCAGAAGGGAGCAGAGTTCAGGTTCCAGACGTGCCGCCGGCCCGCGTGCATTCTCTCTTTTCTTTCATGTACCTCTCGCTTCGCATGGTTGGCCTACATAGAATCACCATCACATTTAAACCTTACGTTTGATCCCGCGCCAAGCTGTTCCGGTGGAGATGCGAGGATCGGGTCTGGTCAGGTCTCGACACACCACCAACACACGCCCAGGACAGATTGAGTGGGCATCCATGCAGGGTCAAGTTAGGTTCGAGGCTCAGGGAGCTGTATCACCGGTTCTCACATTCAACGTATGGTCAACGGGTGGTGTTTGCAGCGCGGCGAGCATTGCATAGCGTGTCTCGGTGAAGGTACACAAGGTCATCACGGTCTGCGTGCAGATAGCACGTGCATCGACGTAGGGTTTTTGTCATCTACTGAATGCCGCCGTGCTTTCAGCGCCAAGGACTCGTAAAGTGAGGAGGCAGAATGACCTCACTTGCTCTAATAAGGTTGGGTCGCCTTCAGCTTTCCACGTGCGAACACCTGCATCATTCATTCGTCCTGTCTGGAAAGGCGTGGATCATGCCAGACACCGAGAGGCCAATTACGGACGTCCGACGAATGCGGGTTCAAGGTCCGGAGAGGGTGATTGCCGCTTTCAACACAAAACTCCGCACCGTAGCAGGTCCCGTTCTTCGCGACATTGAATCTTAATGATGGCGCGTCGAAGCGTTAGAATCAACTACGCAGGTACCTTGGTCAACCACCTGCAGTGAGAATGACACGTGTATCGATTCAGGGTTGCTTGGAACCTACTCGAGGCCGCCGCGTTGTTCAACGTCGAAGGTCTAGATTAGCTCGTGAATTGAGGACGTACTGTACAACCACACTCCTACCTCCATCGCGTTCCTTCTTTACAAGCAAGGCAAACTCTGTCAGTCTGCAACTGACGAGCAGCTGAAAGTCCAGATGTCTGTCGCTAGCGGTTTCGTCAAGTACGACGGGACTAGACTCGTTGGCACCTTCGACACCGGAGGTAGCCCACGCTACCTTTCCGTCGATGTCAGGCCAGCCAACCAGCCCTTCGAATGCAACAAGGCGACTCTCACGTACGATGACATTGCGCAGCTAGACGGGGCCTGCAAGTGGACTGGAACGGCCTGCAAGGACGGTCTCGAGATGAATTTCA
>Ga0247815_10001417_pt1 | contig 18404 bp, 22 predicted proteins | sample UWRJL194509B1_FD_181014 | JGI IMG/M metagenome (GOLD analysis project Ga0247815, IMG submission 181014) | Plant litter microbial communities from Arlington Agricultural Research Station in Wisconsin, United States - UWRJ-L194-509B-1 | ecosystem: Environmental > Terrestrial > Plant litter >...
GGTCGACATCGTCATTCAGGATTTCGTCAATCGATCCGTAACTTTTGACCAGCGGAAAATCGTCATGAATCTTTTTGGTGCTGCGTTCCCAGGCTCCGGTGAGTTCGAATCCCGGATGCAGCTCAAGGAATGGCGCGTGGAATACTTTTCCCGACATGCCGTAAGCGAGTAGTGCGGTTTTTATTTTTTGCATTTGATGGATCATTTTGCGCGTTCGTAGGGTTCGGGCCATTTGACATCCGCGCCCAGTTCGGTAGCAAATGTGAGTCCGAGGTTCGGGTTTCGTAAAGATTCTCGGGCGAAAAACACCAAATCGGCCTGTTGTTCTTTAATGATATTTTCTGCTTGATTTGATTCGGTGATCAGGCCGACAGCTCCGGTAAGTATTCCAGTTTCCTGTTTGATCCTTTCGGCAAACGGCACTTGATAACCCGGGCCAACGGGAATTTTCTGATGCGACACGAGTCCGCCCGAAGACACATCGATAACATCTACACCTTTCTCTTTTAAAATTTTGGAAAGCTGTACCGATTCGTCGATATTCCAGCCGCCATCGGCCCAGTCGGTTGCAGAGATGCGTACAAATAAAGGCAATTCTGCCGGCCAAACAGATTGCACTGCTTCTACAATTTCGAGTGTAAAACGGATGCGGTTTTCAAAACTTCCGCCGTATTGATCGGTCCGTAAATTGGACAGGGGCGATAAAAACTGGTGCAACAAATACCCGTGAGCCGCGTGGATTTCTACGATCTGGTATCCGGCCCTGACCGCTCTCGCAGCAGCCGCTTTAAAATCTGAAATTACCTGTTGGATTCCGCTTTCGTCCAATGCTTCGGGCGTGCTTTCATTGTCGTGGTATCCAATCGCGCTGGGCGCAACGGTTTGCCAGCCTCCGGCATCCGGAGCCAGTTTCTTATTGCCTTTCCACGGCGAAGTCACACTGGCTTTTCGGCCGGCATGTGCGAGCTGGATTCCCGGAATGGCATTCTGTGCGGTGATAAAAGCGGTAATGGTTTGTAGTTTTTCGATGTGCTGGTCTTTCCATATTCCGAGGTCATCGGGAGAAATCCGGCCTTCGGGAGAAACAGCAGAAGCCTCCTGAATGATCAGCGCGGCGCCACCAATAGCGCGGCTTCCAAGGTGCACCAAATGCCAGTCGGTTGCGAAACCATCGTCTGATGAATATTGGCACATCGGCGAAATCACGATTCTGTTTTTTAAGGTTAGGCTTTTAATGTTAAGGCTGGTGTAGAGTTCCTGGCTCATAAGATGATTTTTAGGTAGCAGTTAAGCGTTGGAAAATTCCGGAAACGCTTCCATTGTAAATTTACTAGTCAAAAAATGAAGTAGAAAACCGTGGCGGAATTATTAACAAACATTTAAATGTTGAAAATTAAGGGCGAAAGTGATAAGTAAACTTAAAACACTATTTTTGTCCGCAAATCGAATCTAAAATTATCAAATGGAAATCGTCATCAAGCTTTCTCAATTTTTATTGAGCTTATCCTTACTCATTATATTACACGAACTTGGGCATTTTATCCCGGCCAAATTGTTCAAAACCCGCGTGGAAAAATTCTACTTGTTTTTTGATGTAAAATACTCTTTGTTGAAAAAGAAAATTGGCGAAACTGAATACGGGATTGGCTGGCTTCCCCTTGGCGGATACGTGAAAATTTCGGGCATGATCGACGAAAGCATGGACAAAGAACAAATGGCGTTGCCTCCGCAGCCGTGGGAATTTCGTTCCAAACCGGCCTGGCAGCGATTGATCATTATGCTTGGCGGCGTGACGGTAAATTTCATTTTGGCCTTTCTGATTTACATCGGAATGGCTTATGCTTACGGAGATTTTTACATCAACAACAGCGAATTGAAAGACGGCGTATGGGTAGTAAATCCGATTGTAGAGAAGGCAGGAATCCTAACCGGGGACAAAATCATTGCGGTAGACGGAGACAAAATTGAGCGTTTCGAGCCATCGATCAACGAGAAAATTTTGATGGGACACACCGTTACCGTAGAAAGGCAAGGCGCGCAGCAGGACGTGAAACTTCCGGTGAATTTTATTGACCGTTTTATGAAATCGGATAAAAAATCGCTGCTGTTGTTGCGGACACCGTTTGTTGTGGGCGCAGTTTCGGACAGTTCGGCCAACAAAACGGTGTTGCTTCCAAAAGACATCATCACGAGCCTTGACGGAAAACAGACCAAATATATGGATGAAGTCATGGCTTATATTGACGCCAATAAAAACAAGACCGTTTCTGCTACGGTTTTGAGGGATGAAAAGGAAATGCCGCTGACCTTAAAAATTAATGAGAAAGGCAAACTAGGCGTGGCATTGGGCGCTTTGAAAGAAGAGAACCTGGAAAAAATGGGATATTACAAATTCAGCCGTGAACAATACGGTTTTTTCGAATCGTTCCCAATTGGTATTGACCGTGGAATCAACCAGGTTGCTGGTTACGGAAAACAGCTCAAAGCCATCTTCAATCCGAATACCGGAGCCTACAAAGGCGTGGGCGGATTCAAGGCTATTTTCGATATTTTTCCAAAAACCTGGAGCTGGGAAGTGTTTTGGGGCATCACGGCATTATTGTCGATCATGCTTGGTGTAATGAACTTATTGCCGATTCCTGCGCTCGATGGAGGCCACGTGATGTTTTTATTGTATGAAATGGTCAGCGGCAAAAAACCGAGCGACAAGTTCATGGAACACGCGCAATTGGTTGGTTTTGTATTGCTTATCGGTTTGCTGCTGTTTGCCAATGGAAATGACATTTACAAAGCCGTGATCGGGAAGTAAAAAAAATTAAAAAAATTTCGTTTTTTATTTGCAAAAAACAAAAAACGCCTTATATTTGCACCGCTTTAAAAGGTAACACACCTTCCTTCTTAGCTCAGTTGGTTAGAGCATCTGACTGTTAATCAGAGGGTCCTTGGTTCGAGCCCAAGAGAGGGAGCAATAGCAGAAAGCCTTCACAGAAATGTGGAGGCTTTTTTGTTTTGGTAAGTGTACTTGCTAAGCGTACATGAAGAAATTCTTGAAAGGAATTCCAAGTAAAACTACAACCCGAAATATCGTATCGGAAAGCGCATAATAACGCAGAGTTTAAATCAACTGAATAATAATTACAAAAATTAGTGGAAATTTAAATTTTTTCTTCATTTATTTACTTTTGGTAAGCTATATGATATTTTGAAATAAACTAAATCAAATGAAAAAATTGAAAAAAATATTCAGAGGGGTTTTTGAGTCATGCAAAAGATGTAAAGAATGGGTATGGAGATGTGAATGTGAAGGTGGCCCATATTAATTGTAAAGATTAATTTACTAAGTTCTCTCTCCAATAGCAAAAAAGTTTTAAGATATCATAGCCTAAAGAAGTTTTTCCTTAAATACGGCCCTTGGTTCAAGCTCAAGAAAGGCAGCAAAAACAGAAAGCCTTCACAGAAATGTGGAGGCTTTCTTATTTTATTAAGTGTACTTCTTAATTTTTTTTTCTTTGATTTAAAATGTGGAAGTGCTAAAGATTTTATTTTACAGAAGCTAAAAAGAGTTTAACGCGGAAATATGAGTCCGTTTTTGAACGATAGTCTCTGAGATTACGATGGCTTAAATGCGATTGTATTGCTAACTGCCATGGAGGTTAACAGAGGAATTAAAAAACTAATCACTGAAGATTATTCATTTGTGAGAGATTTTGATGTAAATTGGCTCAAACAATTTTCCAATTCATTGCTTGATTGTTATGGGATTTATAATATCGGACACACATTTATTTCAAATATCGGTCAGCTAACCGACACGCCAGCTATACACATCAATAGTGCTTTATCCTCTATGGCAATGGTGATTTAATATTCTAACTTAAAATAATACGACTTATGATTCCAACAATTGAAGATTTGCAAGGAACGTGGGTTAGTCGGGATTCTCCGAACTACACTTATAACGATACCCTTCAATTTACCTTTCACTTTAGTAAATATGCTACATTATATTTCTCTAATGGTGGTGGCAATAGAACAATAGCCGAAGGCACTTATGAAGTTGAAAATATGGGCGAGGAAAATTTTAATATTATAGTTGACGGGAGATTTATGGAATTGCAGCGAACAATTTTCAATGCTAAACTATACATTAAGCAAGTTCCTTATTGCTTTGTTATGTTGGTTCCAGAGAATGGACCACGATACTTCGAAAAGTTATAGGTTATGGGAAACCGTAAATTAGTAATTTTTTGTAATTGTATATTCGTGCATTGAATTGTTAAGTACCAAATACTAATAAATTAAACTATGACTAAAATTAATTTAGTGAGGGAAATAAGAGAGCTTAAAACACATCTTTCATACTCAAAAAATATAGGCTTTTTCTTCGGAGCTGGTACGTCCTGCGCATTAAATATTCCAAACATTGAGCAATTGACAGATGCAGTTGAAAACAAATTAGTTGATGCTGATAAAACAAATTTCGAGCGTGTAAAAGATGATTTAGCAACGTCAATAACAGGCAGAAAAGTTAACATTGAAGACATTCTAAATCATGTTCGGAAAATAAGGGAGTTAACTGGAGATTCAGTAAAAGAATACGTTGGAGTTAGCGGAGCCAATGCAAAGCTATTAGACATTGAAATCTGCAAGAATATTTACACCATAATTTCTGAAAAAGAATCCGCTGCTGATATAAAAAACACTAAAAGGTTTTTCGCATGGTTGAGCCTTCAAAATAGAGACTTTTCAAAAGAGGTATTCACTACAAATTATGACTTGATTATCGAAAAGTCTTTAGAAGCCAGTCATATTCCATATTTCGATGGATTTGTAGGCTCTTACGAACCATTCTTTTGGCAAGAAAGCATTGACCATTTTGTTAATAGCCATGACTTAACTAAAAATTGGATTAGATTATGGAAAATCCACGGCTCACTAAGTTGGTTCTGGAAAGAGGATGCCACAACAAAAACGCACAAAATTGTTCGTATTGGCAAAGTCGCTAATATCGAAAAAGAAGATAAGGAATTGGTGATTTATCCATCAAAAGAAAAGTATGATTCATCAAAAAAGCAACCTTTTATAGCTTACTTCGACAGACTTAAAAATTACCTTTTGAGCGGAGAATTGCTATTTGTTTTCACTGGATACTCATTTTCAGACCAGCATATCAATGAAATAATATTTAATTGTTTACGGCAAAATAATAGACTGACTGTATTGGTGTTTTTCTTTCAGGATTCGGAAGTAGAAAATTTATATAAGTTATCATCCTCATATATGAATTTGAATGTGTTTGGTCCCACCAAAGCTGTAATAAATGGAAATCTGGGTGAATGGGAATTCTCGAAAGCAGAGCTGAAGGCAACTGAAAAATCCGAACACTATTGGAACGACAAAGATAATAAATTCACTCTTGGTGATTTCAATGCCTTAGCCAATTTCCTTATTATAAATTCTGGAAAAACGGAGGCGATAGAAGATACTTTAAAATGAAAAACGAAATCACATATTTAGGAAAAATTATTCGTGTCGATTCCAGTACTGTAGAGATTGAAGTTTCGAATGATATTCCGTCAGCAGCTCCAATTATTAATGGAAGATTGTATAAAATAGGGCAAATTGGTACATTCGTTAAAATGCCAATCGGTAATATTACAATCTATGGTATTGTTTCGTCAGTTAGTAATACACCAAATAAAGCAGAGGATTATCAAAGCTACAACTTTGGTTCTCGATTCCTTACCGTTCAACTTGTAGGAGAAAAGATTGGTGAAGATGATTTTGAACGTGGTATTGGAACGTACCCAACGATTAACGATGAAGTTCATCTGGTTATAGAAAAAGACCTTTTTGATATCTATGGTAAACGTGATGCAGGTTCAGTTGAAATCGGTAAACATTCTTCATCTGAAAACTTATCGGTATATACTGATATACACAAGTTGGTTTTAAGACATTGCGCAATATTAGGTTCAACTGGAAGTGGTAAGTCCAACACAACTGTAAGTATCCTCAAAGCTATCTTGGATGATTATCAAGGCTCCAGAGTGGTGTTGGTTGACCCACATGGTGAATATTCGTCAGCATTTCCAGAGGCGAAAGTGTTTAAAATTAATGATGCTGTCAATCCATTATTTATTCCTTTCTGGCTTATGAATTTTGATGAGTTGGCGTATTTTCTTGTTGGAGCAAAGCCAACCGATGACCAGCGTCCCGAATATCGTTTGTTTAGAGACCTAATTACAACTTTAAAGAGAGACAACAACGATTTAGTCTCAGGAATGGTCGATAAAAATTTGATAACATCAGATTCACCAATTCCCTTTAGCTCAAGAAAATTATGGTGGGAAATGAATTGGTGGCTAAATGCAACTTTTAGTACTGCGATGAAAGATGACCAAACTAAAGGAACTGCTGAGCAGATAGACGAAGGTAATTTTGAAAATCTTGAAAGTGCAAAGTTCACACCGTATCCTGTAAATAATCAAGCACCTTATAAATCAAAACATTCCGAATTCATTACTTACGAAAGGAAAGTCCTATCAAGAATAAAAGACAGTCGATTCGACTTTCTATTTAATCCAGGGAATTATAAAGGCATAGCACCTCATCAGGATTTGAACGACCTTCTCAATGCTTGGATTGGAAGCGAAAGTAAATTAGCGATTTTGGATTTGAGTGGCGTCCCGTTCGAAGTTCTGGATATTACTGTTGGACTTATTACGAGATTTATCTACGATAGTATGTATTGGGGACGAAATGAAACATACACAGGTAAGCAAAGGCCGCTATTGTTAGCCTATGAGGAAGCACATACGTATTTAAATAAAAATGACAATAACAGTTATTCAAAATTAGCGGTTGAACAGGTTTTTAAGGAAGGCAGGAAATTTGGTTTGGGAGCGTTGGTAATTTCTCAACGACCATCTGAAATATCGGAAACTATATTAGCACAGGTTGGTACTTTTATAGCGCTCAGGTTGACCAATTCGGGAGACCAGTCCATCGTTAAATCATCTGCTCCAGATAACCTTAACAGTCTAATTGATTTACTTCCATCATTAAGGACAGGGGAAGCGATAATTGTAGGGGAAGCGATAAAAATTCCATCACGTGTACGTATTAAACTAAACAATCCAAGGCCAACGAGTGAAGACCCTAAATTAGTCGAGAGCTGGAGCAAGGAACACGCTCCAAATACAGATAATTACAAAACTGTCGTAACAAGAATAAGAGAACAAAAATTTTAAAAGATATGGATAAAGATTATACAGATTCCACAATGATTTCAAGCTACCAATATTTTGAAGACACATTAATATTAGAAATTGAATTTAGAAAAAATGGTGCTGTCTGGAATTATTTTGATGTTCCCGAAAGTACATACTGGGAAATGAAATCTTCGGGCTCGATTGGAAAGTTTTTTCTTTCATCAATTAAAGGACATTATAGCGAATCACAGGTAGGCTAATTAGATTTCTTCCAAATCCAACGCAATCCGACAAAAACCATCACCATAGTAGCTAAAGCCAGTTCCAACACTGCTCCAATTAAATAACCGACAACACCAGTTGATTGAGTTGGAGCTGCACGCCTTTCGTGGTTTCGGATTCCAGTCATAAATTTGCTGGCGATGATATCATATTTCAAGTTTGTACTACTTGAATTATCTGTTGGAAATCCACTAAAGTCTGCAATGTTCTTGCTCATGATATCTTATTTTGTGCCATGAAGATAATCTATCCGTATTTCCTGTGCCAGCTTTTAGAGCAATAAGTAATAACATGATCGTTCCGCCGGAACGACCATGTTATGCCCTACCTATTATGCGGTCCTGTAGAGTTGCTGATGACTCTTTAAAAGCCCGAACATCCATTGGTGTACCTCATCAAAACCCTCATCCCCAGCGTGCGTAATACCGCGCGTTTCAAAAGTCTTTCTCAAAAATCTCTCATCGGTCGTTTCCATTCCAGTAAACTTGCATCGCATATTTAAGATGTACTTCTCTATGGTGATTCCTTGCGGTTTTGGCTCCGCTACAGTTTCAATTTCTACGCACTCAAAGTCATCATTTAAGGTCTGCACGTAATCTTTGAAATCTGCCCAATGTCTTTTTACGGTTGCGATACCACGACCAGTAATAAAGCTAACTTTCTTTTGAGTAATTGACCCATCAGATTCAAAGTCCCAGATTTCCAAAGCCGTATAAATAAGCTCTTTGGTCACATCCGATTTTAACTTTCCCAGTTCTTTATTAACGATTGCCATTTTCTCTTTTATGGTAAATACAATACTGGGATTAAACAGAATTCTTCTTTCTTCATTGTAGTAAATTGTTAGCGTTCCTTCATCCCTTTTCTTCAAAATGCTATCGATAGTGTTGCCAACTTCTTTATTTGACAGGTGTGGGAACATATGATTATTGATTGTCTCACTAATGCTTTTAAGGAATGGTTTTCCTGCATTAGGGTTTAGCAGGGCATATTGTGATAATAAGAAAAACATTGTACTGTTTCTTTTCCCTTGCTCAATTCTCATAGGAATAAATGGGTTGCAGATTCTTTCCTTTTCTTTGAAGACTATGTAAGGTGTATCATCATTAAAATACCTGCTGATATTATTGAATTGTATAGATTCTTCATTCCAATTTAAGGTATCATGCGTCCCTATACACTTCTCTTTCTTTTCTGATATAGGAGCGTGTGATACCTTGTCATCTGCATTGAAATGAAAAACCAGTGAATCTGGATTGTGGTACAAATGTGGGTCGTAGCTTTGGATTGTCTGTTGGGTTGCCTTTCTTGCACCCGTATCACTGGTAATGCCGATGAGTTCTGATATTTGGTTGTAGACATCTGAGTAATTATTTATGGTCAAATTATCAACCTTGACTAAGATTCCAAACCCAGTATCTGATAGTGATTTCCAACTGGCAAGTATGTATGGATTTTCAGGAATTGAATCCACATCATCGGCATCAATATAAATTATCCCAGTTGGTGTTGTAATATTCTTATTATTTGCGGATTCTTTGAAAAGGAAATTGAAGCGAAACGTTGGTAGTAGCGTTGTCTTTATAATGTCATATTTGGAATTGCCTTTACCTAATGCTCTGGCCGATTGGATTAATGTTAGATTATCATCGCCATTCTGGATGGTGTGAAGTACGTCTGTGAGGTTGATTTGTTTTTGCACCTGTGGCTCTTTGGCCGATGCGTATTGTGTAATTTGAAACATTCATAGATTATTAGTTTCATGTTATGGGAGATTTGAACATCTTTCACCAACGGTACTAATAATGACGATAATAGTAAAGGATATTGCCAATATAAATGTTTTGAGGTTGCGTTTCCGTACCTAAATTAGCACGTATTTGCAACCTTTAAGTTTTGAAAATCAACGATTTTGAGCCAATAAAACATATTTACTCTGATTGGTGTGTGAGGTCCTGCCTGCTTTTTGAATATTTTTAGGAAAGGTCACTCGCGTAACCCGTCTTAGCAATGGCATTTTTTGACTTCTCTCATAACGAAAGTCGGATTGTCAAAAAAATTCTCCTGCCAATTTTGGCCATTTTTTTTTGACTTTTCCCCACGGTAATACTATTTATATATAAAAGAAATATGAAAATAAGATTGACTTTGGCCCAGCTAAAACGAATATTGAAAACGGAAAAGGCAAAATATCCAATAACCATTATTATGGCTGGTATCGACCGTGCAGAATTACAAGAACTCTTAAAATTACTGCGAGAGAAAAAGAAAGATTAATCCTCTAATTTTAATCCCTTCAATAGTTCGCTTGGTTCAACTTCTAATGCATAGGCCATTTTAAATAGTAAATTGAGAGTCATACCTTGACCAAAATCGAATAAAAGTCGCACCGTCTTTTCATCGCATCCTGCCTTTTTTGCAAAATGTGTTTTGTTGCCATCAAATTTTACTAAGAACTCTTTGTGAATTCTTGCAGTCACCTCTTTCTTTATGTTTTCAAGCCGATTTTGCATTAAACAAAAATCCGTAAGCAAATTTCAATGCAAGAGCATTTTAAACGGAGTTTTCTCCGTTTTTTATTTATATTCGCAGCATAACCAAAACATTTATACAATGAAAAAACAATTATTTTTTTTGCCAATTCTACTGGTTGTGGCTGTTTTTACTGCTTGTTCGGAAAATGATGATTCCAGCCCAGTAGTAGATAATCCAAACCCACAACCTGACACAATTTATAAGATTGGCGATACTGGCCCTGGAGGTGGTGTAATTTTTTATCTGACATCAGAAAACCACGGCTACGAAATGGCTGGAAGAATTGGAACAGCGAAATGGCAGGATATTGTAGAGTTAACAGATGCAACAAATGTTGCTGGTTTAGGTACTGCAATTGGTACAGGAAAACAAAACACTACTATAATTGTTACTGCGCTCGGAAGTGGAAACTATGCAGCAAAAATGTCAAATGATTATGTACAAGGTGGCTTTGATGATTGGTTTCTGCCAAGCCGAGATGAATTAAAAGAAATGTACAATTACTTTCATACTTGCCATTGCATCACTGGTATTGACCCAGTAAATTATTGGAGTTCATCGCAAGGAGAAAATATATGGGTTACGTGGGTTACAAATTTCAGGGTTAATATTGATACAACCCAATTTGAGAACTGGACCTACCCACTACAAAAAAATCAAACAGTTTCAGTTAAACCAATCAGACAATTTTAATTATGGCAGATACTACAAAAACTTCATTCGGAACAAAAATCGCAATGGCCTGGGGAATCTTTGTCATTTTGTTTGGCGCATATAAATGTGTAGGTTCTTTTTCTGATTCATCAAATAAAGGCAGTACTGATATCAATCTTGATAATGTCGCGGAGGTACAGCAGGCGATACAGGGCAAGTGGAATGAATCGCTGCCCTCGTCAGTCTCGTCGGAATCTATCTATTTCAGATTGCTAATCGAAGGAAACAAAATCAGCATTTACGAGAAAATAGGATTTGGAGATTGGGATATGTCAACACCTGATGAAGTCCATACATTTACAGTTGGAGAAAAAACTAAAACCGTTGATGGTGTTCCATGCAGATATTTGTATTACGATGATGAAGAAACCCTTCTAACTCGGAGTATTGGAACGCTTCACGTAACTGATTGTTGTATATTATTTAGAGGTTCGGTAAGAATTCTTAGCAAGGGTTGGGATTAAGCAATTATAAATACCACAAAACAAAAACGAGCCGGATCGGCTCGTTTTCTTTTATAAAACATTTGAATTACTGTGCATTCAGGTTCTTTAAGATATGCGCAACAGTATCGACGGTAAAAGCCAATCCAAGCGTTTTCAATTTCTCGGTTTTTGAAACATTCGGAACACCATCGATATAATCATCAGGAATCGTCATAAGCCTCGAATATTCCTTAATGCTCGGATGACGATAACAGCCGTTATTGAAAGCCAATTCATCGATAACATCACGAGCCCTTCCTTTATACCCCGAATCCTGTAAAATTTGAGGATATCTCAATAGTTTTTCCTTTACTGGCAAATCAGCAAAATCCTTATTTTTATAAATAATGTTGCCAATATTCATTTTGAAGTGTCTGAAAATCCCGTTGGTCAGGGTTACATTTCCAGATAGCAAAACATTTGCTTTTTCACGGTCGACGAATCCGTTTTCAATAATATCTGAGTAGTTCAGTCCAGTCGATTCAGGGATTGTAATGTTTGGAATATTTGTCCAATATAATCTTCTTCTGTGCGCTGGTGCCACAAGTGCAGAATCAATCTTTATCAGTTGCACTTCATCCTCAAAGATGCTTTCCAATTCTTCGGTTATTTTGTCCCTATCTACAGCCTTCATACTGGCCACGTTTTCCATTAAGAAATACAATTTTTTATGATAGGGCTGGAAAATGTAGATTCTTTTAAGGATTCGTAACGCTTCATAAAACAATTTAGATTCGCTTCCTTCCAAGCCACGTCTGTCAACTGGATTTATACTTGAAAGGTTTGTGCAAGGGCTTCCGAAAATTACCAAGTCAATCTCGTCCGCTAAATCATAGCCGTCAATATTCTTTACGTCACCCAGTTGTATAAAGTTTGGGTCATCAGAATAGTGATGAGCTTGGACTTTTAGAGCTGATTTATCAATTTCACTACTGTAGTATTTATTAATTTTTATCCCTGCTTTCTCCAGGGCGAGTTTGGCGCAGCCAATGCCGTCAAATAAGGAAAGTACATTGATTCCTGTTTCTTCATTTTGGTTCATATTTATCTTTCATAATAAATATTCGCCATGGGAGCAAACGACCAATTTTACCGTGGAGAATGTGGAAATATTTTTGGAACGTCAATATCTGCGGGGCCTCCCGTTGATAAATAATTTAAAAAAAACTTGTGCAGGAACGTTTTTCCTTCTACACTCGTGGTGTAGAACTTTAAAAACATAAATGCCATGCAGACAACAACAGAAACAATGGAAATCGCTCAAACAATTCTTGCCCAAATTAAATATGCCGACCCTTTAGCACTTATGGCTTGGGGAGCTATACAATACGCTGCCATTTCGCCGTCAAAGGAGTTTCAGGGTGGACTTGCATTCCAAGTGTCAGGATTAACACACCAAGGATGGGTAAAAGTTTGCCTTCGCTGGGTTGACGATTACACCATTACGTTTATTAACTGTAACAGACAAATAGTAAGAACCGTTGAAGGTTGCTATTGCGATATGCTGGTTCCAGTTATTGATTGGGTTGAAGGAAAATAAAAACTCCATCTGAATTATGAATCCCCGCTGATCCCAGCGGGGATTTTCTTTTTCCTTAAACCGAAGAAAAATGTGACAAAGTTTGCACGGGAAAATATTTCCTCTTATCCTCGTGGAGTGTTATATAAAAAGGTACTGGTTTCTCCATAACACTAAAAGAGGAAAAAAGGGCTTCTCAAACCAGTAAAATCATCGCCAAAATCAACAACCCTTTTTTTATAACAGCAACATTCAAATTTTAAGCACAATGATACAAGTAGCAATTTTTTCAAGAGTAAGTACAAACGAACAATCATTTGACAGACAAATTGCCGATTTGAGGAAAACGGCAAACAACCTTAATTATAACGTAGTTGAGGAAATATCGGAAAAAGTCAGTGGAGCAAAATCGAATGACCAAAGAAAAGGAATCCAGACGCTTTTAGAAGGCGCGCGAAATGGGAATTTCAAGAAGGTCCTTTGTACAGAAGTTTCCAGATTGGGAAGGTCCACAATTGAAACGTTGAAATTAGTCGAAGAACTTCACAGCCTCGGAATTAGCATTTATTTACAAGACTTGAATATGGAAACCTTAAATGAAAAAGGGGAAACCAATTTTCAATCTGAGCTAATTTTACACATGATGAGCCTGTTTGCAAAAAATGAAAGACGCACCCTGATAGACAGAATTCATAGCGGGATAAAGGCTGCCAAGGCTAACAATATTCATTGTGGCCGAGCAAAGGGAACAACAGAGGATACAGAAAAATTCATTTCAAAATATCCTAAGGTCGTGGACGGCATAAAAAAAGGATTCTCAGTTAGGGAGTGTGTAAAATTATATGATGTGTCGCTTGGAACGGTAGCAAAAATCAGGAAAGAGTTAAAAACCATTTAATTTCAAAAGTCAAAAGATACTTCTTCAAATTTATTTGAATATCGTTTCCCTTCAAACTCGATTTTACCCTTTTCGTCGATAAGACCTAAAAATTTCGCAAGTTCTCGCTTAGTTCGAAAATAGAAGCGTTCCTTTAATATCTGGATGGTCGCTTTATGGTCTCCTTTAATTTCAATAATTCTTCTGGCCCACATTATCAACGTTGAATTTGCTTTAAAATCATCAGGATTTCCATGTCCTAAATGAAATAAAGCTGCCCGAATCTCTCTTGCCAAATTGTTTGGAATTATAGGTGTTAAGTCATTCTTGACGAAAATGCTATGGTTTAAGTAGTTAAAAGGAAATTCTATAGTCTCAAAAAAAAGATTTTCAAATTCGTCAGTTATAATTCTATCTCCAAAACCATCCCAAGGGGCGATATATGGATTCTGGGAAAACACATTATTGTCAGGCCCATAATTAATAGTATAATCACGAAGATGTTTTAGAAATACAAATTCTACGAAATGCAGGAGTAACTTACGTCCCAAATCAGTAGGCAATGTAAAATTGAATCCTGAAAATTCAATATCGTTCTTAATATAAATTCTCTTATTGGAAGAGTCAAAATACAGAAACTCGTTCCAAGTTAGTTTAAGGAAGTCGGTTAAACGAATTCCTGAATAAACACTTAACCATAGAATCAACCGAATACTATTTTCACGGATAACGGAGTCAGGATAAGAATTTTTAATAAAATTACTAAATGAAGAAAATGACTGAAAATGGAAGTCTCCATTGTTGAAATTTTTATCACTCAATTGAACGAGTGGTGCCTTTTCAATGTCTAAATTAATATGCTGAAGTCCATATGTAATCTCATCTTTACTTGAAAATCCGCAAAATTTCAACAATTCGTTGGTTTGCCGTATTTTGAACTGAACTTTCAAATCTTTACTTAATTCGTCCGAGTAACCATTCACTTCGAACAGTCTTCGAGCAAAAATTGGCCTTAAATCTGATTTTGGGGGGCTTAGGTATAATGGAAGGAATTCTGAAACAACAAAATTTCTTTGAGCATGATATTTTTTAAGAATTTCGCGTAACGCAGCAGACAAATATATTTTGTAATCCCTTGTTTTTAAGGGCTTTACTATGATAATAGGGTTTTTGTAAGAGTCCAATTCGTAAATATCCCTCCAATGTAAAGATTTAATTTCATCATGACTCAATCCACAGAATATTTGGAATAAAATCCCCAATACTTCTTCGTAAGATTCAGCATTAATGTAAAATTTGCTTAATCGAATTAAATGGGAGTAACCTCTATCAAAATCAGCTTGCGTAAATTCCGTCACTTTCTCGATAACTTAAAATTTTTTATAAATATAACGCTTTAAAATCAATTGATTACGTGAATCTTTTGGCTGCGCATTTTATGTAGGTTATCGGAGCATCGTTTTTTTATCCATTTGTTTGCCAGATATTTGCAGTATCAAAATCACAGTTGCAACGAGATTTTAAATATTAACTTTTAAAATTTATAACCATGACTAATAATACGATAAGCCCAGAAAAACTGGAAGAAATAAAAGTTTTGTTTGAGAAAGCAAAGTGTGAGTTAATAGACAATGAACTCAATTATGATGGATGTATGCTTAATGAAATCCTAAGCGAGGGCGCAAATGCGATTACGTGGCACCATGATATTGAATTCGATGAACTACCAAGGGATTTGGTAATTACCTGCGATGATTTACATGATGAGGTTTGGAATTCTTTTGATGATGTTGAACTTATACATGAGTTTATCAATGAATTCCTTGATGAGTTTTATTAATAAATAATCGCAACAATGCAGGGCTTGAACAAATTGACTTAAGATACTCGTTGCCCTAAACTTGGGTTGCAGAGTCATCCACAAAACCAACAAATTATTACAACCATTATTCGGTGAAAATCCGAGGGTGAATACCTATGAATAAACACAAAAAATTATAATCACTAAAAATTAAAAACTATGACAGAACACCCAAAATTAAGATTTGCAAGAAACGAGTTTCGCTTAATGTGCGATGCAAAAGAATACTTTGCTATAGACCCTACAGATAAAAACTGTAAAGATGATTTCCTATCAAATTTGATTGACACAGCTGAGTGGAAGGGACTTATTGGAAAATGGGAAGTGGAAATGGAACAGTTCAAAGCTAAGTTCAAACACATGACAAATTTTGAATTCCAACAACTTGTTGCGGAGATTGATTTTTTTAAAGACAAAGACGATGAAGATTATCGCACATTCTTCAATACGCTCCCACCCCTTGGTAAGATTTTTCTAATTTGTGAAGACAGGGGTTTGGATTTTGAATCTTTTATTCTCGGTAAAAACCTTTAATCCATTATATATGACAGAAATAAACAAGTATTTAGCAGTGTTCCCTGAGTTGGGAATAAAAATTTTTGACAGTATCGCCTTAAAGGAAGATTTCGGAATTTCTGAAGATGAAGTTATGTTTTTATCGAAACTATTCTATTATCCTTTTCACGAAAAAGTCCCAAAGATTAAAAACGGGAAAATGCAAAAAGCAAGGATTCAGTTAGACCCAATCTGTGTTGCACTTTACGACTATTACAATGGTGCTAAGATTTTATTATCAAGAAATGTTAAACTGGAAAATGTGGTGACTGAAATGAAAATGGCCAAATCCATTTTCAAGAAATATTGCCCCGAAAATTACAGTCATTGCTTTTAGTTCAATGCTATTGTTATTACAAGGAAGGAAGTACTTATTAGAGCTATCCCCCTTTATAAATAAAAAGGATGTTAGGAGCATCCGTAAATGGTGTTTGAAAAATCAACTTCCGATTTATAAAGATTCATCTGGCGAATTCGTCAATGAAAAAGAATTTGAATTGACATACAACATGCCGATAATTTTAAGATTAAAAGACCAGTTTGGTGATTGTTGGCAAGACTATTACCGTTTGTTTCAGAGCGATAATTTCCATGAGGCACTAATATTAAATCCTGGAACGGGCAGGAAACAAACAAGCTATTGTCCCAAAGGTAAATTGTCGACCAAAATTTTTGAAGAGTCCAAGAAATGAGTTATCCTCGCATTAAAACCATCGTGATATGAACTTACTAAAATACAAGAAGTTTACTGGATTGCACATTGTTTGCAAGAAATGCAACAAGCTCGTTGAGGTAACTCAGTCCCCATATAAAGGCTGTAAACATCCAATTGACAGGCAGAGGTATAAAGCGATTGTCAAGATTAATGGAAGCCGTAAAACAAGGGATTTGAGGGCAGTTGACTATAATGAAGCAGTAAAAGAATTGTTGGATTTTAAAGATGAGTTATCGAATCCAATAAAGTTTGAAATCCCTGCTTCCAACGTTGAACTCGAATTTACTTTATTGACCGATTTCATAATGATGTATAGCGACTGGTTGGAAAACGTTGACGTTCCAAAGTACGAACAAAAGTTGAGGTCTGGTAAGTATATCAAAGAGACAGTTGGTTACGTAATAAAGTTTAGCGAAATCCTGAAAAGTAAGGGATGCGACTTGGAGAAACTGACCATTTACCAAATTGATAAATTTTTGCTTGGTGATTTCTATGAACATTTGGAAACCAAGATAAAAAGTCCAGCGACTTTTAACCATAATTTGAGAGCAATAAAGAACTTTTATAATTTCTTGGTCAACGAAAAGGAATTGCTAATTCCTAATATTCCAAAGAAAATGAAACTGAAGTATGAGAATCCAAACCCGACAAGTATTGCTGACCATGATTTCAAGACCCTGCTCGAAAAGATTACACCAAAAGATTCAATTCAAGTTCTTAAAAGCGGGATAAAGAAGAATCGATTCAGGTCTTATACAAAGTCGGGGATTGAATTGTGCGCATACACGGGAATGAGATTGGAAGAAGTCACATCCCTCAAGTATTCAGACATTGTAGTTGATGAAAATGGAGAATTGGAAAGCCTAATTGGAACAGATTTAAAATTTGAAAGAGCGCACAACTGGGATAATACCAAAGCTAAAAAAGTGGTGCATATTCCAATTTCACCTCAACTAAGGACTTTGTTGGATAGTTTGAATTACAAAGGAAATATTGGAATTGACAAATACCTGATTGCTGGCGATGATAACATTACCAGAAGTACATTAGCGAAACAGCTGAGCCATTCCTTTACGTTTTACAGAGACCAAGCAGGTCTAAGCAACGATTTCAGTATAAAACACCTTAGGAAAACCTTTTTGACAAAGCTTCATCTGCAAACGGGTTTAACTGAATCAATGGGATATCAAAAGACCTCGAGTGTCGTTTTGAAAAACTACATTGATAAACGAGAAGTTGTAAAGGAAGTTACTAAAAGAGGGTTTTCATACTTCTAAACAGAGTTGAGGTAACCGAATAACTCAACGAGGTAATTACATAATTCTACAAAGTAATTAGAAAGTTAACAACCTACCCATTGGTAGATTACTCCATTATAAGAATAATAATAAGATTAAAAAAAATAGAATATAAATAATATAATTATAGTAAGGTAATCGATAGATTACCTCCCTGTTTAAATTCATTCTTCCAATTATCAATTCTCTTTTCTTTTTACGGAATCAGTCCAAGGAAAGAATCTTTGAAGACAAAAAGCGCAAGGCAACTCATAAGTTACTTTCATGCTAAACCTTCACTTCCAACAGTCAAATTAAGTTAAGGGGTATTTAATGGGTAATCCCATTATGATTCCATTACACCTATAAC
>Ga0247815_10001420_pt1 | contig 18390 bp, 16 predicted proteins | sample UWRJL194509B1_FD_181014 | JGI IMG/M metagenome (GOLD analysis project Ga0247815, IMG submission 181014) | Plant litter microbial communities from Arlington Agricultural Research Station in Wisconsin, United States - UWRJ-L194-509B-1 | ecosystem: Environmental > Terrestrial > Plant litter >...
ACTGTCCACCACCATTGTCGCATTTCTGTCAACTAGTGCAGCCCGCTCAGGTAGTGCATACTATGGCAGCGACCTCCCACCACCACCCAGCAATCTCTTTGGACAAAGTACGAGTCCATTGGTCCAGTCACCCGGTAGCGACCTCAGCGTAGACCCATTCGCTTCGCAAGGCAGTAGCAGTGCAATGCTACGTGCAGACCGAGAACGCGCACGAGTGCCGAGTGGAAGGGAAGTCGAAGACGCTCGGAGGAGGGATCGTGTCGACAGTACCAAGAGTCCCGTTACTCCCGCAAGGGCTGGGACCATGCCTCTACCGTCGACGACTAGTCCAACTGCTGTGCCAGAAATACCTCGGTAGCGTCCAGCGATGGCGTTCATGACTTCAGTCGAGGCTTGGGTGCCTATCCAGAACAGCACGGCTGGCCTTATTAGCGATGACGAGTGACGCGAAATCCTCGTCCGATCTACCGTCGGTCCTTTTCGTCACCACTCTCTCCCCTCACTATATCTTGATCTGTCGTCGCCGCCGTTGCTGCCCTTGCGTGTTCCAATAGTGTAGTCCAATGGATTTTTACAATCGCGAAGCGTTCATGAGCGTTTCAGTAGACTCATGTCTTCGTTGTATCTGTCGTCTCCATTGCAAGCCCGCTACTGCATGTTTCATGTTATATCCAGCTATCAAGCTGCATAGTTGTCGTCAAATGGTGCCGCAAATAGCTAGCGACAGGACCACTAAATGAGGAGTCGCACTACTTGGTTTGTGAATGGCCGCTCGTCATGTCAAGATCCTCCAACGCATTACATCTCACGATATGAAATGAACTGACACGTCTACTATGTGGAAACACACTCATGCAGTCTGAAACGACGGCTTTGTACAGGTTCAAAATAGTTGCACCAGCCGTGAACCATCGGTAAATGAACAGTCGAGACGGAGTGGGCTACTCCGACCTCACAGTTCTCTCCGTTTGAGTACCAGTCCCAACCCAGCCGGCGTCGGCATCAGACCCTGCTTAAGCCTGATTGCCGTCTTCCACCCGGTCCGCTCGTAGGTCTCGGAGTCGGGCGTTACCTCGTCCATCTACTCCTCGTCCCTCAAATGAGTGCCCTCCAAACTCGAGCCCCGCTTCTCATCCAGCATTCCCATACGCTGTAGGGTGGCCCCGTCTCATCCCTGAGCTCCACCTTTCATTCGCTCAGGAGAGTAGCGAGCACGCTCACGCCCTCGGTCTCGCCAAACCGGCGTCCGACACACATGTGCGGACCGCCGGCGAAGGGCATGCGGGCATCGCGGTTCCATGGGCGCGTCGAGTCGAGGGAAGAATCGGGACAGAAGAGATACTGATGTTGCCAGTACCGAGCTGCCAAGATGCAGATTCAGTACAGTGGGGGTACAGTGAATGAGTCGTGTAATGAGAGCAGGGGTTCTGGAAATAAAACTCTGACCACGTGTAAAACAGCGTGAGGATGGCACTGCCGATTTACTCGTTTCACTGGCCAATTGATCAGTGGCAGTACAGAATGGTAGGAGGCACCCACCAATGTATCCTAACCCAGCAGACATGCAAATGTAGTTGATAATCGAATTTTTAATGGTCCCCGGTCCATATGGATACTGTAGTTTATGTTCGAGGTATTGGTACAGATGCCTGGGGCGTGCGCATGATACGTGGTTGTCGGCGTATGGTTGCTAGTCACGGCTCGTCAGGCATTCTGTGCCGGTCTGTGCTCATGATTGAAGGGCTTTTCTAGGACTTTGAAACATGGGCAGCGTAAGAGTTAGAGATACGAGGGCAAGTCGAAAGTCACGCGTACGGCGGCTAGACTCGGTTATTAGACCAATAGCCAGACAGAGCCAGCCTGAAAAAGGCATGGTCCGACGACAAGATAGCCCTGGCAAGGCACGCATTGTACCCAGTCAAGCGTCTGCAGCACCGTCACGATACCGGAGGGTAACAACCTGTGACCAACAAGGCATTGCACCGGTTGCAATTGCAGCTGGGCACAGAAGTATGACTACCGAATTAGACGTGCGCTGAGAGTGTGTTTTCGGAGCCACCGAGGACCTTGATGATCTTATTCGGGCAGTAGCCACCGTCATCACAAAACTTGACTGGCTACCTTCAAAATTGAGGTAAGATGTAATCTTGCCATTAGGCTTGGCATGCAAGCTATGTCACCATAATTATGACCAAGCAGTCACTCCTTATTTCCTGTAGGCTTGTGCTATATGGGCTCCACACTCGGCCCATACAAACACCAATCACTCGTCACTATAATAATAGTCATCTTCCTCATCACTCCACGCGTCACCCTCATAATCGTAGCCATGCCCTCCCGCCTCGTCGACGGCGACGTCGTCAAAGTCTAGCGTGAATAGCAGTGGTCAGCGCAAGTGTCCGCCGAGTGATGGGTGCAGAAGATAGAGCTGCAGCGTGCGAAATGGAGGGAAAGAGACGATGATCGGCTATCCCGCGATGTGGTACTTGCTCATAATTGACGAGGAACGTCAACTGGCGCTCGAGATCGGCGAGTAGGGATATCCCGACTTCAAATCCGAAAGAAAACTAGCGTTAGACGGTACCAAATGACAATACGAGCAAGGGGCGCGACAAGGGTATGGAGTATAAGAACAGTAAATGGCGGACGATTTGCACGATGAAAAGAAACACCTTTCCACACGTTGTCCAGTCGACTTCTCTGGATGATATAAACGACTCGGAGCGACGATGATAGATATCACGCAAAGACGACGACTGATAGAGGCAGCCTGGGCAGTGGCGGGTCGTCGCCATCAAACGAGTGATACATAGCAATGGACGACGACGGCAGAAAATGGCGTAGAACAACGAAGAAAGTCGATCGGGAAGACCAACACTGAGTGTAATGGGACAAGCCGAGGTACCGGGCGCAAAGACGAATGGGTATGAGGCAGAACAAACACTCACCTGCGTCACTCCCGCTCCACCCTTCGTCAACGAAAGCGCCCATGAGGTCCACCACGGTGTACTCGTCCCACTCGTAACTGATGACAAGATCAGGATTTGACAGTCGCGAGGTAGATGATGACGATATACGTGTCCTTGGGCGTTTGGCGGTCCGATTCAATTGTGACAATATCACCACAATGCATGCGATGGTCGAAGGATGAAAAAAAAACAAGCACAAACAGGGCCGGGGACCGTCAGCGAAGCCAGTCAGCTAGGGTGTGGAGCAGTGCGTACCCATCGTCGAGCGCGCCATCGTCCGTCCTCACGGCATTGAGCGGTATCCCGAGCTCGTCGTCCATCATGGTCTCCGGCAGTGGGTCGTCGTCGCCTGGAACGACGATGACCGGCGCAGAAGCAGCCGGCCGTCGCGGATGAGCGGAGTCGGTGGGTTGTGCCAAAGAGGCGTGGGCTGCGCTCCCATTGACGAGCGGGATCTTGGACGTGGACGGGGTCGGTATAGGTTCCGCTGCAAGAAGGTACGAGTAAACAGACATCCGTAAGAACCAGTGAGGCGGAAGAACATACGTCGCGCCAGTGAGCCGTTCGCGTGCAATGTGTGGGCCACCATCTCGACATCTTGCACGTCATCCTGCTTCTGTTCCGTCAGAAACCCACAGAAGTGACCTACAGCCCTATGAAAGACCAACCTGTTCTAGAACGCGCATGACGATAACGCGTACGCCTTCGACGACACGCGGATCCCGAGCGCCAGCGGTTCCTGAAGCTTTGAGCGCGTCGAGGACAGCACGAAGAGCGGTAGTTGAGGCGGCATCGGCTTTTGCGGGTCTAGGTAGACGGACCTGCCGTAGTCAAGGTAAGGAGTTGAGTCAGTGGCTGGGATGATAAGGAACGTACTTTTGCGTCCTCTATGTCAGGGTCGATGATTGCTCGTAACGTTCTTGCTAATGCCTCAGATTTGAGGTCTGATTTGACTGTCACATTAGGGTCCAGTACGGTGCGCGCGCGTTCAATCGCATCGAGCACGGGCTGGACATCCGGGGGCGAGTCTGGCGAGGCAGCAGCGCGTCGTTTCTTTTTCTATTTGATTTTGTCAGAACATCCTTGTTATCACGCCATTCAGGGATCCTAGGCTTACGACAGGACTTGCATCACGTGTTGTTGGAGGTGCCGGCGCGTTCGATGAAGCAGCAGCGCGGGTGGCTGAAAACCGCGCGAGTCAGCTTCAGCCCTTTCTTCCTTGCTCTAAATCGTACAACACATACGGCTATCGCGCTTCCTTTTGGGCATCGTGTATCTGCCGAGCTGGCTGATTCAAGAACAAGCGGAAGGAGAAGGGCAGACGGAAGCGGAAACGGGAAACGAGCAGGTGACGACGCGTCGCGCGAAGGCAGAGGTCAAGCTTGTCAACGGGCGCTTAGCCGGAACGTGACACCAAAGCGCACTCAGACCGATGGCCCAACGACCACGGCTCAACTAAAGCTCAACTCAAACTGACTGAGGAAGTGCGCTATTTGAAGCCTCAAGTATGTGTCTTGCGAGCGATCCAAGGTCTTTGTACGAGTGACAAGCACATCGCTCAAGTCCGACGAACGGCGTTTGCCCGCATCGCCTCTTGTTTAGCCACGTCGGCTCCGTCTCACAAACAGTCCCGCTTGCAAAGTTGTTGGTTTGTAACCGCAGGAACTAAAGCTGCTCACGTCACTCTAGCTCGGTGGCGGCCAAGAACAATGTCCAATCCAACGCATCGTCGTCCGACTTGCTCCCAAGGTCAGCAACAACGTAACACTCTCGCTCCGGTACTACCACAGTACCATCCACTATCCTTTATAGTCGCGTCCCATCGCAATATAAGCGCCCGGAGCTGCTATTACATGCCCCAGAGAAATCCCCGCAGGTCTACAAATCCAAACCGCTGACTGGATCAGGTCGCGACAATTGCCGGTGAAACTGTCTAGCAATTGTGAAGACTCGACCCAGTGGCTAGGGATGCACTCGTTTCATGGTAATCGCACTCACCGCAACGCCCTAATCATAGGGCAAACATAGGCATCTTATCAGCGCGAGGAAATCCAGCGGTATTAGCGCCATTGAAATCAAGGAAGGACAATGATTTCGCAGCATACGCTGGTTGCTCTTTCGGTGAGCAAGTGGAACGAAGTCCAAGAGGTTGATGCAGCGCAAAGTGGCGGCTGGTGGACGCAGCTGCGGGACTGTTGATGAGGTTTACTTTGCTGCAAGACTGGTGAATTAGTGATTCGATATCTGTAAGCTCTACAAAGAGTCTCCTATGTATCGCGAGAGATATCAACTCCATGTGTAGACGACAGCAGACAGGTGTATCCGAGATCCAAAGACCCAACCTAGTAGTACTTGAATCTCCGTACCTAATACCGGTCTTGTTTGCGCTGAGGCAACGAGCTCTTGCATTACATACGTACGGTGGCTCATTGATTTGCGTCTAGTCCAGTCATAGAGCCCGATGATACAATTACTGCCGATCAAATCGTTGAGGCTGGACCTGCCTTCGCCACTAAGCGGCCGACTGTGACGCTTGAGGTACCAAAATGGGTGTGTGGCAAGAGTGGTAACTTGGTCTCCAGCTCGAAACGGTCGTGGAAGTGGAGAGGTCGGTCCGAATGCTGCTGTGCGTATTCAAACGCCCGGAGTGATCGAGATCTGCGTTGTGGTGACGGTAAGGATACTGTTACAATGTGCGATATCTAACGGCAGGCGTCACATGACGCCACTTCTCTCTTCTTTGAGCCTCGTCAAATTACTAACCCATGGTTTTTCTCTTCTCGGTGCAGTATTTCGATCGCAGACTTGCAGCCTCGTCTAATAGCTTCTATGGAATGTCAAATTTGAAAATTGACCCAAGAACAATGTCATGGTAGTAACGATTTGCACCGTCGCTCGTCAGAAGTGCTGAAGGTTGTCTGACTTTTGACGTTGACTGGTCTCAGTCGTCAGGCACGAGCAATTCTCTCTCCTTTTTGTCAAGACGACTAACCCTTTCTGTCGGTGACGGGCGAGGAAGGCAGACCTATGTCTGACTGTCTTTTCAAGGTGGCGCCTGTCAGCTCACACAACGGGAAGGGCCACATATTTTGCCTGGTAATACTCTGATTGCCGCCTGCTTCCCCTAAACTGTGTTTTGCTCCAAAATACGACATTTGAACTAAGACGAAACCTTTCAGGTATTGCCTGAGTTCTGCAGGTCAGGTTAAACGGAGGGAATACGCAGTTGGTTCTGTCTTCGTGGTTGTCGCGTATTCTCTGCGTATTTCCACTAGGAGAATCGGACGAATACCTGCCACATTTTCCTTTGGTTTTGTGAGATTCCTTGGGTATTCTTTTGGTATTGTCTAATCATCACATAATACCGGAGGAATATGTCGCAGGTATTCGCCCGATTCTCCTAGTGGAAATATGCAGAGAATATGCGACAACCACGAAGACAGAACCGACTGCGTATTCTCTCCGTTCAACTTACCCTGCAAAACTCAGGCAATACCAAAAGGTCTCGTCTCAGTTTAAATGTCATATTTTAGAGTGGGATATAATGTAAGGGAAGCAGGCGGCAATCAGAGTATTGTCGGGCAAAATATGTGGCCCTTCCCGTTGTGTCAACATAGCCCTCTGCCTCTTCCCATCTCGCTTGTTAGCCGGTCCCAAGTCCGCTTCCAACCTCGCGCGCGTGCCCCGATGTATCTTAATGATAGCGGCAGTAGTCTCGAAGCACTTTTCTCTTTTGCTGTGCGGGCTCGGCATCGCAGGAGTGCATGCCAGAGGCACGTCTGCCGATCTCGACCGACTCCGAACCAACCACGGCATTGCACGTCCTCCGGGCTCATCACCATCGCTGGGATCTGCCGCACCTGCAATCAACGTGGGCTCATCGCCAGCTTCAGGAAAGCCGGTGGTTCTCGCGCCGCTATCGTTCAAGAAGGACGACTTCGCTGTGGATGGCAGCAAGATACCACTTCTGAAGGAAAAGATACAGAACTCGTGCGCAGGACAGTTGCCGGTCACCGCGGCCGAAGGAGAGAAAAGAGTAAGCTGGCGGGACGCGTACTTCTCCTCATACATCAGCAGGCGTGACTAACTGGCAAGCAGAAAATATTCTTCTGGTATTGGCCAACAAGCGCGGAGGAGGGCAGTGACACCCTTACTATTTGGCTGAACGGAGGTGCGCTAACTTTGCGCATCGCTCCGGGTGGCATCATCTGAGTTGTCCTCTTACAGGTCCTGGGTGTACTTCTATGGAAGGTCTTCTCGCTGTGAGCATTATAAGCCTACCCTTATTTCTGCAAATTGAGTTATTGCAGGAACTTGGTCCATTTTCGTATATGCCTGGCGCGGACGCTCCGTCGGTCAACAAGTATGGCTGGAGCACGGTATCCAAGATGGTACGCTAGCATAGCAGTTGGTTCAAAGTTAAGCTAACTATGTTGTACCTGCTTCCAGTTGTTTGTGGACCAGGTAAGCTGTTGGGGTCGTACCTGGTGTCTCACTGTTCTGATAATGCCACATCTCGGTCTGCTTCATTGCTTTCCGGAACTGTTCGCGAACGCAGCTTGTCGACGCCCTTCAATGCTCGTCCATGACTTGCAATAATGGCCGCATTCATTTTTCCTACAACTCGCCTTTGGTATCTTCTTGACTTGTTAACGCCGCTGACAACTGTGACGTACCGGACACGGTTTCGCCAGCCCGTTGGTACAGGCTTCTCAAACGGCACGTCTGATGTCCAGAACGAGCACGACATCGCGGACCGGTTTTACGGCTTCCTGTTCGTCAGTTCCTCATTTGACCGGTCATCTGCTGACGCGACCCTCTGCATCTCCCTCAGCGTTGCATTTTGTACGCTTACATCTTCCATCTATTGGGAGTCCACTCAATAACATAGTGCAGATTCCACTTTTCCAGATCTGCTCAAGAAGAAACTATTCATCGCGGGGGAGTCATATGCCGGGTGAGTTGGCCCATGCTCCCTTTCCGCGATCCTTAAAGCTAACTAGGATGACCCTCGCTTCGCTTCGGGAAAGAATGTGGTAGTGGCGCTAAGGGTTACCGATTGTTCGCTCTCAATGTGGCCGCGTGAACACCGCACACCCGGCTCAGACCACCGTGTCCCGCCCCTTGGCATCCACGCGTCTCCGTACATCGTAGCCCTTGGTCCTCACGTCTCGCTTCCGTCTTGCCTCGCGTTCGCTTTCCTCGCCTCCCTTCCGCCTTGTTGTAACTGATCTCGTCTTGCGTTCTCTCATCTCGTCTCGCGCATTGTCTCTCGCTGGTCCTTATCGGCTCTGCATTTACCTCTTCTGTGTCTCGTCTCCGTCTCGTCTTGTATTGTTCTGTATTACCTTTGCCTCCTACCTGCTGGCGCCGCTTCTCCGACTCGTGTCTCGTTTCACCGTTCCGTTGCTCGCCTCGCCACTTGGCCGGCCTCTTTATCCCTTTCCCTGTTGCTATCACACATTTTTATACACTCATTGTAGGTACTTATCCTTATCTGATCACTACAGACGATGAGATGAGTAAACCAACATGTCCCTGCGGATGGAAGCATCAACCTCAACAGATTCTCAGAACACAAATGTCGCCGTGGGGAAATTCTTCGGGCCTCATCCGCGACCACCCATATCAGGCATCCAGGATCTCGGTTGCCGGCGCTCCAATGCACACAAAGCGTACGTCGATACTCCTGGATGTTGTGCTCTGCCCTCCCCTAATTATGTTAATATTCTGCATGCTGCAGATGACTGGAGCTCCTTCGCCTAGAGGACGCGAGAGAGCGCATGGTTTCAGCAAATCCACCTCCTCAGTCATTCACTGCTCCTGAAGACGCTCGTCCATTCTTTGAGCTGCTCTCTAACTACCTTCAGTCTCAGTCACGCACCTACGACCAACACAAAACCAGGATTGGTTTTGGAGTAGCTCGGGTGGGCGATTGCGGTCTCGGCCGGATCCGCCTGGAGCCGCGCCAGACTCGTCGAACAAAGCACGCAAGACGACCCGATTGGATCAAAGTATTCAAAGGGAGTAAGAAGAAATCATTAGGATTTTCGAAATGGAGGTCATATCTATAATATAGTAGTATGCCAACAGATTCTACATTCCGTACATCGCGCAGCGCATTTTAGATGCTAGCGACGAGGAAAAGAAGGCAACCCCAATAGACCTGCAGAGTATTCTGATCAACGAAGGCGTCTATAGCAGTTAGTAAGTGCTCATTCCTGCCCATGCCGTCGCGTCTCTTCTGATCATTCGCCAATGTGTATTGCCGGCTGTCTGACTGGTAGCCTGATTCTTGAATACGCACCGGCGGCTCGATGGGCACGCAAGCGTAACGACGTTCTCAAATTGTCCGAGGACGTTTTGAGACACGTCGAAGCCGTGAGCGAGGAGTGCGGCCTGGAGGACTTGATGAACCAGGCAACTTATCCGCCCAACGGTGCTCTCCGGTTCAACGAGTCCACTGCCGAGTTCCGGAACTGCGCTACCTTTGACGAAGTCTACGACGCCGCAAAGCAGGTAAACCCATGCTTCGACATCTGTGAGTTTCACGCGGGTTCGCATGAATGATCGTGACCGTGACCGAGTATGCAGACAACATCAAAACACAGTGTCCGACACCTGTTGACCGGCTGGAGTCATACTTCAATGTGAGTCATTGTCATTAGCTTGCTATATGCCGAGGTGGTACTGAAAGTTCTCTGACGCAGCGCCCCGACGTTCAAGAGCTCATCAACGTTCCCAACTTTGGAAACTGGACCCCATGCGCCGGATCTCGCGTGAGTCATTCCACGCTCTATCAGCGCAGTTACTTATCTGAACCGACTTTCAGAAATCTTCGCTAATGGATATAACGAATCCCTCTACACTGAGACTCTATTGCCGGGCCTCATCGCAACCCTTCCGCGAGGTGTCACACTGTGGCATGGTTTGGACGACATGATCCTCCTGTCTGAAGGGACTCGCGTCACAATTCAAAACATGACGTGGGGCCCACCTGGTGGTGAGCTACAAGGATTTCAAAGCGAACCGACGAAGAGGGTCGAGTTCGAGGGCATGGATTACGGCGTGCAGCACACCGAGCGCGGGCTGACGTATTATGAAGGTACGCCGTGTCCTGCGTTTCACTCATCCACGGCGCTTTCTAACGTCCATTCCAACTTCCAAGTCATTGGGGCTGGACACATGATCCCGGGCGATCAGCCCGCTGTGTCGCTCGAGGTGTTCAAAACGGTACTTGGCAAGAGCGGCAACTTTGTCACCAGTTCGATATCCGGTTCGAACTCCAACACCAACGACAGCTCCACAAGTAATGGTGGCAGAGGCGACAAGGACGGGGCAGCTCGGTTCCACATCTCCGTGATGGCTGTGACCTGCGTTGTGGCGGCGGCAGTATTGGCGTTGTAAGACCCTGCCTGTGACTCACACTCACGATTTACATTCCTGTGCTAGTAGCATATTGCATCTAACTCGCAGCTTCATAAGTGCGGGAGCTTGGAGCTTGTATGGGTGTTGATTTAGTCGGCCGGCGACTTTCCTCTGCGAGCTTGACTCTGTCTATTATCTATCGGCCAGTTATCCCCCCACGAGAATGTGATGTTGAGCACCGTTTACGATAAACAAAATCGCCCACTGCTATCTATAATTGCTCCTAGTGATTCTCGCCGACGGCGATTCCCATGTGCACAACACCGGCGCGAAACGCGGCCCAATCCGAACTGTGGTCCTTGGCCGGTAGCGCTCTTATCCACCAGCTGTCTCAAGCGCTACCCGCTAGAAGTCACAGAGAGACATGTCACAAGCACCTAGCTCTATGAGCATGACATTCAGGTCTTACTTGTCACCAGGCCAGGAGGCGCTGGAGAGTTATCGCACACCGGACAAGACCAAGAGTACACGTTGCTGTCACTATGCAGCATAGAGTCCCCACATTCATTTCTGACAGTCGCTATTCTGTTCAAGGCTGTTGGTAGCGCGCCGATCATGAAGCAGAATCGCTACCGGATCACAGCAAGCAACCGTTTCCAGGCCGTCATCCAGTTCCTGCGCAAAGAGCTCGGTTGGAAACAGAGCGACGCATTGGTTGTGCTCCTCGCAATGTAAATTGTTTGACTTTCTTACACATTTGGCAGTTCACGTACATTAACTCGTCGTTCTGTCCCGCCCCGGACGATACAGTTGCGAATCTCTTCAGGGTACGAATGCCCACAACCGATATGCCCTCTTGCTGAGAGCATTGTCGCAGCTGTTCCAAACGGATGGCTACTTGATAGTTCATTACAGGTTAGTAACCTTGACATCTTCATTCCGCTCGTTAACAAACGTGCGGTCTTTATAGCTCGACGGCTGCATGGGGTTGATTATTGTGGCGGTTGCTGTCGATGAATATAACAGTCTTGATCGATCAGTTCTCCCTGAGCAAGAAGCAATGCGAGTTTGACACTGAACGACTCATGCGTTGACCGCACAAGTCAGTCACACCGCGAGCACGGACCAAGATAGCGGTGCCTTGCACCGACATTGCAATCCCGAGGCCAATTCCCACGCCTTCGCTCTACGACCGAGCGGCGATCATACAGCGCCGCCGCCCAAGGGTTGGATCAATCCTTAGCGAGGCGATGAAGCGCTGGCGCGGACGGAAGCGGAAGCATTCTAGTGTCGGCATCAAGTCTCTACCGGATCGAGCTCGTCCCACCTTTGCCCGGGACCCTCGTCACCGTGCTCCTTCTTCTCTCTCACACCACCACCACCCGCACCTTTACCCGCACACCATGACTGAAATCCGCCGCAAGCTTGTTATTGGTGCGTTTATTGTTTTATTATTGGTCTGTGCGCGTGCAAAAGAAACGATGCTGACGAGTACGCCTGCTCTTCGAATTGGTGGCTGCTCTCTACTGGTCGTACGCGCACGTTTGGGACAACAGTTGGTGACGGTGCCTGCGGAAAGACGTGTCTGCTCATTGTATTCAGCAAGGGCACTTTCCCTGAGGCGAGTGCTGCGCTCTTCACTGCCCGCGCCGAGCACGCCGCTAACCGTCCTTCTTCTTACTTTCGGTTTCCACATTTCAAATGCTCTTATTTTCGCTCGTTCTTGACATTGCGCGTGGTATTGGATATCTGCGGACTGTGCTGGCCAATCGCCTGGTCTGGGCTGGCGCCTGCACTCGGCGATGGTGACACAAACACACCTCATGTCGCATGCCCGGCCTGCTCAACGCCGTCTTGTGCTGACTGTTCCATGATCCGGTTTGGTCCCTACGCTGCCTCGAACCCCCTCGCGTATCATCATCATTATCTCGCACCCACCCGTTCTATCTCGCCTTTACATCATTTGCATCATCCTTTATTCTTCTATTACTTGATGCCGTGCTTTTCATGACTCGCTCGAGTTTGGCGCTGTCATTTTTGGACACGCCTGTCCTGCTCATCCCGTCACAAACCTCACGCGCGCCTCGATACGTATATCAACTCCCTGTGACGCCTCACATCCGGCCACCTTCGTCCATGTGTCCGCGTGGCCCTTTTTGCCTGCGTTCTGGTCGTCGAGTCGTGTTGTGTTGTCTCGCTTACTGAAACTGCACCGCTCGCCTGTTTTGTTTGATACGCGGTCACCCGCTCTCGGCCCGCGTTTCCCTTCCTCGCCCACTTCTTTGCCTTCATCATCCCACTTCTTCGTACTCTGCTACTCGTCGCGCCACATTGTTCCCCTTGACGCTGTGGTCCGGCGTTTCACCGCGCATCGCATGCACCGCCTACGCCACCCGACCCACACTCGGGATCCCCGTGTGAATCGTCATGCCACCGGTCATCTCTTTGCGCCACCGGCCTCGACTTTTACCCAAACCACATTCGCAACTAACAGGTCTACGTGCCCACCGTCTTCGAGAACTACGTCGCAGACGTCGAGGTCGATGGCAAGCATGTCGAGCTCGCGCTTTGGGATACCGCCGGGCAGGAGGTCAGTGGTTTCGCCCGCCTCGGTCACCTCTGAACTGACATCCCTTCCAGGACTACGATCGCCTGCGCCCGCTCTCGTACCCCGACAGCCATGTCATCCTGATCTGCTTCGCCGTCGACAGCCCCGACTCGCTCGACAACGTACAGGAGAAGGTACGTCGTACTCCTCGAGCCGTCACCATACACCGTTCCTGACTGAACCCTCTCCTCACGCCAACAGTGGATCAGCGAAGTCATGCACTTCTGCCAGGGTCTTCCCATCATCCTCGTCGGTTGCAAGAAGGATCTGCGCCGCGACCCGAAGACGATCGAGGAGCTGCGCAAGACATCCCAGCGGCCCGTCACTCCTGAGGAGGGTGCGTGCTTCTCCTCGATATGCTCTACTGCGAGTGACTGCTGACCATGATTCGTCTGTCGCTTTCTCGCACCATCACAGGCATGTCCGTCGCACAGAAGATCGGCGCGAAGCACTATCTTGAGTGCTCAGCAAAGACTGGCGAGGGCGTCCGGGAGGTCTTCCAGTGAGTGTCCCAATCCTACTTCTCGGTTCCTGGGTCGTGCGGCGTAGATGTACGACGACGTACTGCCATACTCCTTCACGGGGATATGGACGGCACCGGTTTCATCTTGCCTGCCTCTCGCTACTATACTTTCTCATCATCCCCGCGCCGCCAAGTACCGCTACTGACCCCAGTTCCTCTCCAGGTACGCAACGCGCGCAGCGCTGTTGAGCAAGGTGTCCAGCCGGAAGAAGAAGGGGTGTGTCCTGCTGTAAACCCGCGAGGTACGTCTGTCTCGATCGAGCCTTCCTCCGTCCGACGCTAACAACGCTTTTCTTGTGCCCTCTCGAATAGACCCTCTACACACTCTCACTCGCTCAAATACCTCTTGCCCACCTTCTTGTCGCGCCACGTTCTTCCATGTTCATGCCCACTCAGCCGTTGCTTTCTTCGTTCTCGAAGCCTGTTGCCTTGATTTCTGCGTAATGACGAATGGTTTTTGGTCCGCTTCATGTCCGCGCGTGTTAGCTCTTCTCTCTGTTGATGCTTCTATCCGTTAGTAAAGACCCTCTTCCAACTGCGACGTGCGGAGGGTTGCTTGTAGTTCAGAGACCGCGACTGGAACGCGGCGTCGTCTCCTGCCGGCGCGAGTGCAACTTGCCCTCCTCGCGTCCCTTTCTCCCACTAGCGAGCAGCTCCCCCGTGATGGGCAATACTCAATCGCGCGATCGGCAGATGGTCATTAACCTGCAACACTCGGAACGTCGGCGCCGCCGTGCCCGGAATGTCAACTCTCAAGTTGAGCAGGCGTCTGCCTCAGCACCTGCCGAAGGCGAGCTTCCACGTCACGCAGTAACCGTTTCAGAAGCACAAGAAGCCATGGAGGCATTGCTCGCGGCGACAAAGCGCGATGCTAGCCTCTTCATCCCTCTCAAAAATGCCCTCGCGGGTGTCGTCGCAGTTGCAGATATCCTTCAGGTACCTCTTTGAACGGGCACCACGTGTCTCTGTCTAACGAATAGATACAGGATGAAATGAACACAGAGGCCACCTTTGCCGTCTTGAAGCGCCAGCTAGTCACGTTCCAAGACATCGCGGACACATGTGCTTCTTTCAGTCCAACACCTAACGACAGAATCCACGGCCATCTCGTTGCGCTTGCGACGTAAGTGGAGAGATCTTATGGACGACCGGTGACTCATGATATATTTCAAGGGTCGTCCACCAGCTTTGGTGTCTTCTAGCAGCAAGCGTTTCTCAAGACCGGCCTCGGCAGCCCGTGCTCGAGATAGAGGAGACCAAGAATCTACTCCAAACCATTACATCCATGCTCGAGGTTTTTGAGGTTCGCTCAGCGCAACTTATGGGCATGACCTCAGCGCTCACAAGTGGTCTCAGTTTGATGATAGTATCGCGGTTCAAGATCGCTTGAACCTCGTGCGCCAGGCAAGTAGACCAGACTGTCTCGTCCATCGCGGTAGTCTAACTCCTCGCAGCGGCTGGCCATCCCGGCCCCCACAATTCCGAGCTCTGAATCTGGTCTGGTGTGTATTTTAGGGGATTCCGTCTCTGGTATGATGCTGAGACGGACTCAGAGAGTGGTCAATAACAACAGAAACACGACTCTCAACTTTGGCCGCGATGTCGTCAGCACCAACTTGGTATGTAACCATGTTTCTAAGGCACCCATGTTCTAACCATGCGCAGAATCAATTCGTGCTTCCTGGCGCAACTCTCCAATTTATGCCGTCTCCCGAACTACTCGCCAGGTACGTTTGCCGAAACAGTTACGGCCAGTAGTTCTGAACACCACATAGTGATATGAGTGTCTCTGCCACACTTCCTCCTCCACCCGTCGTTTTTCACGGCCGAGACGACTTCGTCAACACCGCCATTGCGGCCCTCACCCAAGCCGGCAATTGCCGCTTGGCGGTGCTTGGATCGGGTGGCATGGGCAAGACTTCGGTGTCCCTTGCCATTCTACACGACAGGCGTATTAGAACGCACTATGGTAGTCGGCGGTTCTTCCTCTCTTGCGAGGCGCACGCCGATGGAGATTCAGTCGTCGTTGCCCTGGCGCGGTTGTTCGATCTCCAGGCGTCGAGGGACCTACTCACGATAGTCGTCGGCTACCTTACCGATAACGGACCTACGATTCTGGTGTTGGACAACATTGAAACCGTGTGGTCAGCCCAAAATAGCACCGCAGCTGCCGCCACAGAACGCCTACTGGCAACCCTCGCGCAGATTCCAGCGCTTTCACTCATCATCACCTGTCGAGGTATCGTCCTACCCCAGTCCGTCCAGTGGACAAACGCCAATACCGCAGTGCTCGACCCGTTCTCCATTGAGGCTGCCCTGCAGACATTTGTAGAAAGGGCCGGGCGTGAGCTGGCGGAGGCAGAGCTCGAAATTGCCACAACGCTCCTGAATGGAGTTGACAGAATGCCACTCGCAGTCTCTCTTCTTGGTCAGCTCGCCCAGCGCGGCAGTCCAGTATCCGAGCTTTATGATCGCTGGGAACTTGAGCGCATCGCACTACTCTCAACCCATGGACCTGGCCGGGCGTACAGCGTGAAGGTATCGATTGAGCTATCGATCGTGTATCTGCGTTCTGCCGACGAGTCGCAAGAGTCGCTGCGTCTTTTGTCCCTGTGCAGTATGCTCCCTGAAGGGTTACGCCCAGACGTCTTGGAAAGGTTGCATCCACAATTCAAGCATATTCACCGCGCACGAGAAGACCTATCAGCTTACGCACTTGCCAGTCTCGACGGTGCGAGAGTGCTGCGTGTCCTGAGCCCTGTTCGACACCTGGTACTTGAGCGCCATCCCCCCAGTCCACAACACCTCGAGGCCCTATACAGGATCTACTTCGACATCTGCGAACGCCTGCCCGTCAAGATGGACGAACACTTCAAACGGCTTTCTGAAGAAGCCTCCCCGGAGATGGGCAACATATCGACACTGCTGCTCTCACGCGTCAAACAGCCTTCTCTTCGGTTGGTCGAATCTGTGGTGAACTTTACCCAGTTCGCCTGCTGGCAGCACCCGACGACTGCTCTTGTATCCGCTCTTCTGCACCACCTCCAGCAGCACCCACGGTGGCGGGCGCACTGCCTGCGATCTATGGGTCACGCTCAGATAAAACTAGACGAATATAGATTGGCGATCAGCTCTTTCGCCGCCGCCGTCCAGCTGTACCTCGAGGACGACAACCAGGCGGCCGTGGCCGAGTGCAAATGGGTTGCAGCGCACGCACACCGCCTTCTCCACGAGCTCAAACGTGCCGAGTCGCTATTAGGCGAGGCCCGCAGCATGTATACGGGATTGAACGATGAGCTCGGAGTTGCACAGTGCATGTTGACACTTGGAAGGCTAATGCAGCAGAGGAATGACTTGCCTGCTGCGATTGTTCATCTTTCTGCTGCGCAGGAGATATACAACTCTCGCCACGAATCGTTCAGTTCGGCTTTATGCTCTCAAGCCCTCGGCAGTGTCTACCGAGGTCAGGGCAAGCTTGACCCGGCTGAAGCCGAACTGGAGGCCGCGCGTTCGGTATTCATCGCTATAGGCAATCAAAACTATCTATCGCAGTGCTTACGCGTCCTAGCCACTGTTCCGCGTTGCCGAGGTCAGTACACGCGGGCAGAGCAATTCCTGACCGAGGCCGAGACGATATGTCGAAAACGAGGTGATCGATTCGGTCTTGCAGGATGCCACATTGAGCTTGCATACCTTCGGCGCAATCAAGCACGGCTACAGGATGCGATCTCATGCTTCGCGTCTGCACGCGATATTTACCTGAAAATAGGTGCAAATCATCTTGCCGCCACTTGCAGTCAACAGCTGGAGGTCACCACTGCTCGTCTAAGAGCAGCCTCATGACGTTGGACATCTTCTTTCACAATATGGATCGCTTCATGCGGTGTCTGACGCGACTAGTTGGAGGGCTTCTTCAATATATTGTCCCGATAGTATCTTGCCAGTCAGATATGTTCATGTATTCATTTCATCAATGCACGTATTTGCCCACATAATGCTAAAATAATACTAATTTGGATATCAACTTGATTCAGACGGCAAACTACGTTGAGAATTCAATGCATCTAGACTGAGAGCTGCGCATCCAAGCGCCCTTTCGGCCGCCGTAGGCCAGTTTTGGTTTGTCCTCCTCATTTGGTAAAGGTGTGCTCAGCTTAGCTATCGGGTGTGTTTCGGAACCGCTTTAACAGCACGTCGGGACCGACGGTGCCGGTTGTACCTATCCCTTCTTCCATAAGTGCGGTGCATCAGGGGTTAAACAATCCGAGTCTCGCTGAGGTTTAAAGAGCCAGCTCCAAGCCTAACCACGTTATCTTCTCGTCCTTCATTTCTCACTCCGTTCCGTTTCTAGTTTGAAATCGCATTCACCCAGATCCGTAGAAAATGTCCATTTCTATTCCTGCCGGAACGCAGGTCCCGCTCGTGCCTGCGTCTTGGGTCGCGATTGGAGATGCGGTCGAACCATCCTTTGCGCAGATCGACAACTTCCGTAACATGGTACGGGCTTATGCAAAATGCACTGCTGACTGGCCGGGGTCAGAGAGTGAGAAGCAGTACTACATCGATGCAAACAGGTGGTACGATCTTGCAGCGAATGTGACCGACGGTACGTCAGGACTTGCGGGCTAATAAATGTTGATTGTGCGGAGCTGTAATCGCTCAGTGCTATGTCTTGCTGTTCTCTTCAGGCAAGTCGCTGATTGGAGTCTACTTTGACGCGTACGTTTTTGGGGCCACGGGCGATCTTTCGGCCTGGTCTTTCTCGCCCGTTGGCACGTTACTTGGAGCAAAGACTATTCCCGAGAACGTTGACGCCAAGTCCTTCATCGACCAAAACGAGCCATGCGGGCGTGTCAAGATGTGGCTCGCCGCCGGGAACGGCGCAGCGGACGGGGAAGGAGATTGGACGCTGCAGGGACTCG